>Ga0214543_1000082_pt1 | contig 117633 bp, 56 predicted proteins | sample CNSS2metaG_FD_160094 | JGI IMG/M metagenome (GOLD analysis project Ga0214543, IMG submission 160094) | Root nodule microbial communities from cowpea collected in UCLA plant growth center, Los Angeles, California, USA - CNSS2 | ecosystem: Host-associated > Plants > Roots > Nodule | place: USA...
TATTTAAAATATTATTATATTATAAATAATTTATATTTTATTATATATTTATAAAAATATATTAAATATATATATATATATATATATATATATATATATATATATATATATATATATATATATATATCAAAATTTCACTTTGAAACATAATTCGTGAGATTGAAATAAATATAAACCTAGTTATTAAATGTTTTAATCAAGATAGATTTAAAATAATTGGCATTAATACGAAGTAAACACCTTTTAAGACAATTTGAATAACAAAATTTGATCTTGAAATATAAATATTAATAGGATAATAATATTTTGACCTACATTTTATTTTTATCTATTTTTAATTTGTTATTTTAATCATTCTTTAATTATCATATTATATCATTAAAAAAATTAAAAATAAATAATTAAAGAGACATTAGAATAATAAATTAAAATTAAATAAAAATATATATCAAAATATTGTTATTTATATTAATATGCATCGTGAGTTATTTGTACACATCAAATTATTAGTTTCTTTTATATATATATAATGTTATTAAAATAATTTTATTTTCATAAAGCATTTTATAGATTCAAATCTTCTAATATGTTAAAACAAAATCTGGTTGGTTAATGATTGTAGCAGTTGTTGCAGAGAGATTTGAGTTTTGTTTCAGATGCCAGATTTATAGTTTTTCATTTTCCTTTTGCAATTGGATTTAAGTAAAAGACTCTAGAGATTAAAATATTAACAAGTACAGTTAAAATATTGATAAAAGAATATAGTTTATTGCAATAATGAGTAGGAAATGGCAGTGATGAAGTTCTGAGAATGATAAATATTGTGAGTTGATAATGAGATGTGGAATAAAACTCCCATTCAACGTGCATTAACAACGAAATTAGAGTAAAAGAAAACACACTAAACAATTAATGAAAAGTTGATTAGTCCATTGCGATGGGTGAAGAAGAGAGAGAGAGAATGAGGCAGCAGTTCTAAACCAGAAGCATCAACATGTCCTTGTCGTGACAGACATGGCATCTTATCATTTTGCTTCACTTTCTTTTTTCTAATTACATCTTGTTAGAATTTACTACTTTAGGAAATGAAGAAAAAAGAGAGAAAAATAAATAGAAGATGATATTTTTAGTGAAAAATGAAAGGAAATATTAAAAATATGAATAAGTACGTCTCTGGTTTGATGATGAAGAATTCTTATCCTGTCACTCTCGGCTGCATTGGATGGAATTGCAGGCAACTTCTATCTGATGACTGATCACTGAGTCACGGTGTTGACTTTAGCGACAGAAACAAAGTTTCTTCTTCTTTCTTCTTCCCATCTAATCTAGTTATCCATGCAAGGACGGTGACCTACCTCCATACCAGTTATATTAAAAAAAGTATTACCTTTTAACCTCCTAATTTTCACATTCATTGTATGATTAAACTTCTCATAAATTCAATACAAAGAATTTTCACTAAAAGTTTTTTCTTTTTAAATATTCACTAAGAAAGATATAACAATAATTAGATTTTAGTTAAATTTACATAAGAGACGACTGATACTATCTCTAAATCAAAATTTTAAGATAATTGATTTATGAAACTTATTCTTTATGTAATGCTTAAGTTTTTCATTTCCACACACTTAAATTCACCTTTAAGTTCTCAACCGTTATCACATGACATTATTGATGTAAGCTTATATGTACGGTGAAAAATGTCTCTATTAATGACATGGATAATGCATATGAAATTTATGAAAATCTATTGAGTGAGTACTGGAATACTATGGTAACTAATTATATATTAAGTTCATAAGCTCATCTTATCATCGTGAATAAATTTACTTATAATTTAAATAGTTGTTGGATTATTATATCAAACTTTATAAAGTACAAGAAAAACACAATGGTGGAAGGAAGTTAAAGTTAAACTACCAATGTTGTTTTTCATGAATAAGACGTTGAATTATGATGAGATGTTTATTATTAGTTTTTTCAGATGTCAAATTTTAAAAAATTATCTTGATATTAGAATATATATATATATATTATATAAAATTGAGGGAGGTTGCATATATAAGAAAACAATGTTATATTCTTACAATATAGAGACTTCATAAATGTATTTAGTAAATTTAAAATTATAAATAAAATGTATAAATATATTTGGGTCTTAATGTTTAGGGTCTGATGAGGATTGCTTATTTATTTGGGTGGGTTATTGGTTGAGACTTTACAGGGAGGTTTTTGTAACTTTATTTGGAGGATGTGATATTGAGATTCTTTTCTCTCTACCATATAAATATAAAATCTCTACAAGAAATTTCGCCATCGCAGACGTCGATTTCAAATTTCACCTCTAACAAAAGGGGTAAATTATAAAACTCTATTTTGGAAAACTGCAATCACTATTCTTTTGTAAGAAGCTTTCCATAGGGTCCGCGCATCAACATCAAGCATTGCTTATTGACATATGAGCCGTCCAAACCCTTCAAATTATGCTTCATGCCATGATTTTACCTATGATTTATGAAAACGTGCATATAAACATTCCCAGCTTCATCATACGTCCTTTTTTTCACCAAGAAACAATGATGAAAATCAATCATGTTAAATTTTTTAAGCCTGAACATGACAGTTTTATGTAAATTACTACTTTTTTTAGTAAGTCTGTAAAGGAGATAGTGGTCTGAATTTACATGTACGTCAGACTAACAGATTTAAACTTTTAAATAAAAAAAGTATATAACTCTAAAACATAACAATAATGCAAATAAATTTGTTTCTCTTCAAATGATTTTTATATGGTATATACATATCTATTTAAAAGATTTAATCTAACTTATTTAGTAAATACATGATCCACTGATATAGCTTGATATGATTCTATCCAAAGTGAGAGAGAACTGTTATGCACTATTGCAGAGTGACGTGTGAAGTATAATCTGGTTAGAATTACCCAGGGAAAGGTGCTGAGTTAACTTATATTGGAAGGTAAGATGTTAAATAATAAACAATGTACAGAATTGAGGAGCATCATCAATTATAGAAAAGAAAGAAGAAAAAAAAAAGGCGTAATATATTAATCTCCACAATAGAAACAAAGAGCTAAAATCATGGTAAAAATGTAGGCAATATCCTAAAGATTCCGATATGTGGGTCCCTGTATTACCAACATACATTTGGATTAGCTTGAGTCCGATTCCACCAACAAATCATGATGTTGATGGCTAGGTCCCCATGTCTCTTAATATAAAGTAACTTGCTTGGTTGTCCTTCCTCTTCAAATCAATCGGCATCTCAATTCTCGAGTACACAAATTCTGTTTAATTGGACTATTCTATCCGATGATTTTAACAAAACTAGATTTTCACAGTTTCACATGTATTATACACGTATTACTTCATGTTTATATAATTATTATAAAATAAATTTTAAGTTTAACTTAATCTCACAAAATTAAGTTGTAAAATGTAATTTGCACTCCACTTATATATTATAAAATTGTCTTAACTCTAGTTATGTGGAACTTCCAACACATTTCTCAAGTCAAGGTACATCTTGTGCGTCGGACTAGAAATGGATGGTCTGATAACAACCCGATAACGGATGAAACAATATGCTTAAGAAATTTTCTTCAGATAGACTTTAACCTAGTTTTAATACCATGTTCTCATACCATATTAAGAAGTGAATTTTAAACTCAACTTAATCTCACAAAACTGGTTTGTAAGATGAAATTTACACCTACTTACATACTATATTGTCTTAATCTAATATAGGTATATATAGATGTGTATATATAATTGATGTGAATATGATTCTTACATACGCATGGAGTAAATTTCGAAGGATTAATCGGATGGTCGATATGCAACACAGATATTATTCCCTCACGAGTGGCTTAAGCTTTACCTAAAATTACCTAAGCAAAACTATTATACATGGGTATAAGCGAAATCAGATTGTTCATTTAACCAAAGTAAAATAAAACAGAAAAAAAAAAGTGTACGAAAGTTTAAAACTTACTAGGATAGTGAGTGGTCCTACCCACTAGATGAAACAAAGTTGCTGCCACCCGCCACTGTAAAAAACACCACTTTTTGCATTTACACCTGATTTCTGAAAGTGAAGGTAACATGGACACCATTAAGAGAATCTTCACACTGAAAACACTCACGTACTATTTATTTCATGCAACTAGCTTAGAGTTTGCGAGCACAGAAACGCTGGGTACGGTCTAAAGGTGGCGATTCCTTTTATGGATGGAGAAGCCTCGGGGAACAGAAGGGACTCTCCTTCAGACTCTATAGCATCAAGCAGGTTGATCTCTTTCTAGTGAATTTCTAATCATAATTTTTTTGTAGATATAATAAACTGCAAACTTTTTCCAGCCATAATTGTAGAGCAATTTTATACTGACCACTTGCAAACTGACAATGATACTACGATGTAATAGAATTAAAAATCTCTGTTGACAAAAAAAGATATCGTTCGGTGGAACACGAGAAATCAGAATTTCGTCAACCCGAAACAATAATCAGCGTTTAAATGGTAAGCGAATTCAACTTTCATGTAAAAACTGCCTTCTGGTTGAATAAAGTTTTCAGGTGCACCAGTTCTTCTGATTCCACATGAACAAAACGAAAAAAAAAATTCAATCGTTCAATCAAATACTCTATAAGCTATACTGTATTACGTAAGTATTAAACACTAATAAGATTAAATATATTGCTTGTCCAATTTGCGATCCCCCTTACCAAAATTCCATCAGGTTCGAGCCACTCGATTGCTGGATTGGTTTGTTTTAGTTTAACGAGACTTGGTCTGCATGAAAGTGCCTTTTGAATCATATCTATTAGTATCACAACCTAAGCAAACTTGACTTGGTTGTGCATGTTTAGCCACAAACAATCTAAATTAAGCAGCAGTGACGGGCACTGAACACCATCGTAATCACCATTTAAACAAAATACTATATTTAAAAGTCTATATATTGGGTTTCGTGCGTTGTTAATTTTACCAGGAAAATTAACATTATTTTCTTATTTGTCTTGGACCATCGACAATTAGAAGCCATTTCAGACCCCAATTAGTTTCAATCGAGCCACACAAAAACTTCTACTCACAAGTGACTACTATTTATTTCGCACACAAGGAAGTGCCATATCTATTATTACAAATCGGAATGAATACGTGTTTTTCACTATTTTAGAGAAGAATTTTATCCTCTCTTGCACTGGTGACAAGGGACTTGAGTGGCCAACAAATAATCACTTTTACTCCGTTGATGAAAACAGATATATGTTTCAACATCAAAAGAGAATGAACAATATCTAAAAGTTTCTTTGGACCATCCAAAAAGAAAAATAAAAAAAGGTACAAATAACTATTTATTGTTTTGACTTCCAATGTAGAAATTTGAATCAATTATAGAATAGTGAAATATAAACCAAACACATACCAAAACACTAATGCTTGGAATGATCAAATTCGCAAGGTAAAACCATACCACTATACTTTAAATAAGTAATATATGTTAAGTTGATGCTAAATATTAAATAGAATCAATTTGTAATGTCGATTGTAAATCCTACATTCTTATGTCAAACTTTGCATAAAATATCTGCGCATTAAACTATCTAAAAACTTACTTAACCGGTTTATAAATTAATTTGATCGACATAAAATATTTAATTAATTACTTTAAAATAATTTATGTTGAAGTTTTCAACTTAAATTAAAACTACTATAGTTAGCTCTACAATTGTTTAACTTTTTTATTAGTATCCCTTACATTTTGATGCATTTACTTATAATAATATTTGTAGTATTTATTTAGTTAATGATTTTTTTATTTTTATATATTTTAAACTAAAATTATATAATATTATAAATTAAAGTAACTAATTTTTCATGATATTTACATAAAAACCACACAAAAAAATATAAGAATAGTTTAAATTGAGAGACCAAAACATTAAATTTAAAAAAAAAAAACTGATTAATACTCATCTGAATAACTAGTTTAAATAACACGAGTAAAAAATATATACTTGACTTCCAAAATAAATATAAGTACTAAAAAAAAACTAAGTTATATTCAACAAAAACTAAAATTACGATTAAATAATTTTTTAAAAAAATACAAAAAATCTATTTATATAATATAACTTATGCATCTAAATCTTTTTAGATTCACTAACAATAAACTATATTATTGACTAAAAACTTACATATTAGAAATTTATCAATTAAAAACTAACATAATTCATCTAAAAATTAACTTATCAACTACAAGTTAATTTTCTCTAACAAAGCCTACACCAATTTGTTCCAATAAAATGTTCAAATTGCAAAAGACTAAAAAATGACGTCGTTCTAAAAACTTGGTAACCATATGGGATGCATCATGAACCTGGAATTTAATCCCAAGAAATGGTGGTGGGAAATGATATTGATTATTGCAATACATACAAACAATTTTTTAATAAATTTTGGAGTGGGGAGTAAAATTTCTCTCCTGGAAGAGTTGTTTCAAACAACTGAAGATGCTCCTAGTGCGTTAATTAGAGTTCAGTAGAATGATGGGATCACCTCTATGTTGAAATATGCAGCTAGGGTCCTCCGTTTAGAGGTAATCCAGGGTTATTTAGAAATATGCCTAAGAAAATAGAAAAGGATTCTAGAAAGAAAAGGTGGTTGTTTCTAGTGGCCAGGCATGATATTAATGGGGTAGAAAGAATATATTGCATCGATGGGACCTACTCCCATTCCGATCAACCGAATATTTAAGATAGGCCATATTGAATTGATATTCTCTAAGTGGACGGTGAACGAGGCAACACTACATGCATGCGTTTGCTGAGAGTAAGCGAGTTGTACTTAACGACATTGACCACCCATAAGAGTTTGGGTACTTACACTCAGAATGAAACAGTCCCCACAAACTAAAAAGCAATACTCTCTTATAAGATAAAAGGTATGAACTCTCTCTCTCTATAAAATGCCACCCGCTGTTGCAACCTTGGCTATCACAGCAGTTATATTTGAGCATTTGACAAAGTAAATATTAACCACCTTCTGCGGTAAACTATTTTAGGTCCTAAAATCCCAATAAAAAGTCTATTCAAAATTAAATTTGAAGACACGTGGCAACGTATCTCTTACAAAATTACAAAAGCTGATCCAAAAAACATAAGTAAAAAAGAGGTAGTTATTCACACATTATCCTAAATAATTACCCTTAAAACAGCCAAAATTTTCTTCTTTAATAGCTAGAAATTACCATATATGATGAGCTCAGTAATATATTGAAAGTGTTCGGTGGTGCTGCAGAGATGTGCACTGAACACCAGCAGCCCAGAGCCAAAGATCCAGCTCCACACTGAGAACCTGAATATAAAAGTCAGAGAGGCTTTTTCAGTTTCATATAAGATGAACAACTTGCGCACAAAACACATGAGCCATAACAGCGAAATTGCGCAGCATTTCCTTTTTGAGTAAATGTTTCTGGAGAAAAGATAATTTAACAAAAGGATTTAATTATTTTTAAAAAATAGACAAGCAACAAACCAGCAGTGAATTATTTTTTTTATGACGCTTGAGTTTAAATAACCTTCCAACTTTACATGCATTGGAAAAGGCCATAAGAGGGAGGTACTCCCGAAAGAAAAGACTAACCTGTCTTCCTGACTTTTTACTTATCAGCTCCCTCATTTTCTCCACCGCATGCACAGAGCAAGCCCGCAGTTCAACTTCCTCTTCAGTCCCTGGACCTATTTCTCCACTGGACTCGATAGTACTGGCCAGTGTTGGACTATATTTTAAAACACCAAGCTGCCGAAGCACAGCTGGGACAATATAGTCCGCCATTATAGTTAAAGAGCCGATGTCTTTAAACTCACCATATCCTTGGCCCCCAAATGCACCCCACAAATCTGCTGCAAATATCTGAGCCCTTTTGTATAAAAATACCTGGCGTCCCTTGTACACTGTATGGTCTCTAAAACCTAGAACCAAATAATATTGGAGTCAACAAATTAAATACTTTGCATAAAATTCATAGCAACTTCAAACAGATGCACACATAAATTGAGCACTATATATTTTAGAATTTGAGAAACAAAAGCTAAGCGAAAAACAGCTATACCAGGAAAATGGCGTGCAACTAGAGCGACGAGATTCACAGCTGATTTTCCACAGCACTGAACAAGATTGGATGCTTTACCCTCAAAGTTCCTTTCCAATTCACTCCCAACCTAGCAAAGGAAACGGACAGTAATACACAGAGTGCCATCAAACTTCCAGACATGCTTATTACCCAGAACTTAGTTAACAGGATTGATTCCAACAGAAACAGTGAAACTAAAAAAAGATGGATATGTGTTAAAGGTAGCACTGCTAATGATTTGTTTTACCTCGTGAAGTAACCTAACTCGTTCATCTTCCAAAGGAAGGGGTCTAGGCCACCTCAAAAGCTCGCGCAACTGTGGACCTAACATTATGAACTCATTTTGTAATTATACTATATTGGTAGAAAAAAATTTCTTCATCTACAGCATTGAAGCAATCACACCAACCATAAGACCAAGCAGACATATAAAGATTCCTTCTGAAAATACTGTAACTTAACCACAAATTTCTTATTTGATTTTATCATATGAAGAACTATAATTTCAAAGCTGTCAATGCTGAACCATCTTAAGAAAGCATAATGTGCCAAACAAAAAATTATTGCCTCCGACCTGTCAACATAAAACGAGCATTTGTTCACTGTTTGGGTCTAACTTCCTTTAAGTGAAACAAATGAAAATCAAGTGTACATGCAGTATCTATTATGTCCTTAACATAATTTTGACAAACGGTAGTTTCAGTTGATAACAAAAACATGAACTGAATTGAAATTACAACACTGTCGAAAACTTCGTCATTTCAATTCAAATGTGTGCACGTGACAAAATACTCTAGTTAATTTCTATACAGACAGTACGAGGTCCGAGTAGATTACCGGTGTACTTTTGCAGACGATCAGCATCGAAGGCAGATTTATCGTTTTGAAGAGCTGCCTTTAACCCAGATGCCAAATCGTCGTAATTCAAATCCTTATCTGTTAGCAAAAGAGAAGAGACGTCAACATTAAAAAGAATAGAAAGGATGGCACAGTTAACCAAGGATAAAAAATACATACACTAAAATGATGAGACAGTTCACTAATCACTACTTCTTTTCTTTGTCAATTAGAATGTCAACTAGACAAATGTCCGGATGATACCCTTCGAACCCAGCATCCCAAAAATAACCTTGACTATGTAAGATAAAAATGAGAACTAATTGTTTCTCATCATTAGCTAACCAAGGAAACAAAAACAATAGTATTCTAATCTCCCGTATATCAGATACTAACACACAGGCATTTTATCTAAATGTTCTTCATTTCTCATAATTTACATCAAGAAATTGAAGTTTATTATGACTTTTTATTCAAATATACGATAAACAGGGGAAGAAATGTAAGATAAAATCAATAATGAGATCTATAATTTTGAAAGCTAGGGTGATGGATACGTTTGTGAGCTGCAATATTTTATAGCGGAGTCCACTCTAAAAAATAGAACAACTGACTGTTGGTAACATACAAGTGGCTAACACACACAAACACGACACAGATAAACAGAAATAACAATCCAAATTCGCCACCTCCTGCATATTCGCAAACCATTTTCATATCTGTGAAGTGTCAACAACAAGTTCTGCGGGTAAATTGGCTTTCTTATTCTGTAGCACGATAATAAAGATAGCAATTAAAAGAAAATACAAAAACAGAGAGCCATTAACACTACGATTAAGGTACTCCAGGCGTGCAATTAATCAAGTCGTAATGTGAAAAGGTTCTAAGCATTATCAACGGGAAAAAAAAACGCAGCGTACCAGGCCAGAAGCAAAAATTTAAAGCGTCCAGAACAAACAAGTATTGGACGGTGAGTGGTCCATTATCGAAGTAATGAATCCCTTCGAAATCCCACTCAACCTTGGGAATGGACTCAATGGTGCTCACCACTTTCTCAATCCCTGAAAACGACACCGGAGGCAAATACGCATTATAGTTTCATTTTGGAGAGCATTATCGGAAGGTAAATAAGGAGGACAGAGAATGAAGGGAATGAACCTGCAGAGTCGACGAGAACGTGGGAGGAGCGGCTGGCGACCCAGGCGGAGGTAGCCCTAACATCCTCCATGGCGCTGTGAAGCTGAGGAGCGGAATGCGGCGTTTGCAATGAACCCTAACGAAAGGGTTTGAAAAAGTAATAAATATATAGGGTAGGCGCGGGTGAGAGTGTTACCTGCGTGGATGTTTGGCGGGTTTTTATGGCGTAGTAGAGAGGTGGCTTTCCATGTGCGTGTTGTTGGCGCCCAGAGTGTGAACCTGACCCGCTTTTCTGACCCTGTTTCGCGTTACTTGGAAAGTTTTTGGGCCACGAAACCCCACATTTTAAGTATACGGAGGATAAAGTTTCCATGCCCAGAAACCACACCACACCCAATCATATCACGTCATCCACCAACCAACCTTTTCAATCCAAAACTGCGCCTTAGGATTTTTCCACGTTTTTTCTATCCGCTCCATACAGGTATCCACACTTTACATTATAAAAATAAAATCATATAATCATATAATGAAATAATAATATAATGTTTTAAAATACTATTATCAATTCCGATTATGCCTAACAAACTTGCGCTTTTTTAAAAAAAAAACGAACTTGCTTTTATCACCTCTTTGCCACGTGAAAATTTTGAATTTTTTTTTCTTTTGAGATATAATTGTATATTTTTACTTTTAAATCTTTTAATAGTTTTAATTAGAAATAAGAGGAAGGTGAAGAAATACTCAACTTATGGATGTTTGTGTAGTTGAAGGGTTTTGTTTTACATGTAACTATTTTTTTCTTCAGAAGGTGCAGCATGTAACTGTTTAGCTACTTTCTCGTTCTTTTTATTTAGCGGGAGGAATGAAACTTTCCCTAAGATCTTTTTGTGTATTTGTTGTACTTTATTTGAAGTTAAATTTTGGAGTTTTTAGTCTCGGACTGGGCTTTCTATTTACTCAGATGGATTCTACTTTTTTTTATTATTGCTGCTATTCTGCTCTCTTTTTTTCATTATTTCTCTCTCATTGTCTCACATATTAAACCTCATAAGCCATCACTCACCACAACAATGTTTCCTTTAAGATTTCACTAACAAATCAATTACATTCGTTTATCCTTTACAAATAGATAACATTTGTAGCATGCTTACAAAAAATTGAAAAAAACAAATATATTACGCAGAATGAACTTATTAAAACAAAAACAAACAAATTCGACCATTCAAATAAATTGAAATATTTAATAACTGAATTACTTTCAATTGTATTCTCTTTATTTTTAAAATAATTAGTTTAGACGGAGTAATTAAAATATTTTGAATTTCAAATTCTTTGTTTGGATAAAATAATTGAATTTTTATTTTATGGATAACTAATTTTGCTAAATTTGACTGCGTCAGCTAGAGTTGAATTTAAACTGAGTCGGTCCCGATCGAATTTTGACCGTGTTGGCCCCAACAAAAATATGGCCATACTTGACCAAGACGACTTTTGATGAAATTCGACTAAATTTGGTCAAACCAGTCTCAATCAAATTTTGATCAAGTTTGCTCTTACCAAAATTTGATCGAATTCAGCCAAGTCAATCAAAGTCAAAATTTGGATGAATTTCGTCAAGTTCAACCGAGTCAGCCTCAATCGAAATTCAACTGAATTCGACCAGTCAATCCTAACTGAATATCAACCAAGTCAACCCCAACTAAAATTGGACTGAATTCAACTAAGTTACTCACAACTAAATTCTTCAAAGTCGGTATTGGCAAAAATTTGGTCCCATTCGACCAAGTCGACTCTAACTAAAATTCAAGTGAGTTAGTTCCGCCATATCCTCACCAATAAAAAGTTCCACTACTTGTCAAATTTTAATTTCATTCATTTTGTAGTGAATTTTGAATTATATTTTTTAATTATTTCAAATATATTTAAAATTCCTAATTTTCAATCTCATTTTAATTTCTTCATCCAAAGTCCTTTTACTTAAAAAAAAATAATTCAAATTATCCAAATAAATAAATTATTCCCTTACATTTTTCATCCAAGCACAACATTAATATTTTTTTAGGAATTTGCTCAATAAAATAAGAATTCAATAACCGAAGTATACGTATCTTTAATTTGATGAAAAAATATTGAATAAAATTTACTTTTACTCAGCAAAAATTTCACAAAAGCTTTTTTTCGTAAGATGAATAAAATTAAATCCTTATGCGCATAAATTTTGTATACGAAAATTCGTTGCTTTTAATAAAAAACTTATTCCTGTTTTTTTTCCCATTCAAATAAAAACTGAATTTAATTTCTAATTCAACCAAAATCAATTTTCTCTCAATTTATATAATACCTTATCTTACATATTAATTACTGAAATAATTATTTGATTTAAATAATTTGTCTTCAAGCATTCGATTTTTAAATACCGCCACTTACTTTAACCAATCATAACTACATAGTCAAAACTCATTTAAATACAACATAAACAAAATTATTTCAAAACATATAAATTAAATGTCATATGTTCATATTCTTTTACGGTATAATTTTTTCTCAAATTCAAATATTTTTAAATAATACTACGTGCAAATTTATAAGCAGATCAGTGAAAAAAACTAGTATATTTCAATAAAAATTTTGTATTAAATAAGTTCTCAATAATTTTGCATCGCCTCGTAACTTTATATTGATATAAGAAGGATTTGACAATTTTAAAGAATTTTGAAGTTCTTTTGTTGACAACATTTTTATTGTTGTAATCACATTTTTATATTCGTTCAAAATTATAATTTTTCAATTTTTTTATTTAAAAAATAACAACAAAAAATTATTCTTGTGTAAATAAAGGACATGATAAATAAAGTCCCATTTTTGTAAGAGATTAAATTTGATCCTTATTTATGATCATTGGAAAATAAAATAATATTTTGAATTGTATTCTTTAAAATTTAAAATACAATTCAAAGTTAGAAGACATTAAATTATATTTTGTATAAATATCTTTTATTTAATACTTGATTAGAGTTTAGAGTTTAAGATTTAGGACAAGAACATAAATTACTTATTTAAAATTATAAGTTGAATTAAATATTCGTAGAAATATTATTTTTCCTAAAACAAATGATTTTATAAACATATCTTTTTTCCTAGAAAATTATTTAATCATATATTTAAAACATATTGTTTTTACAATACATTGTATAAATATAAATTATTTCCCTCATTAATACATCCAATTAAATCTATGTGATATGATTTTGTCACAACTAATTGTATAATTAAAGTTATTTGTTTTTTTGTAAAATTATATACATCATAAAATATGTTTTATTAGTATTAATATTGTAGTTTTAATATATATTAATTAACTTACATATTTTTTACAATGTCAATTTTAAACGTATAAATAAATTTATAAAAGTAAAAGTAAAATTTAGATTTAGTTTACCAGACAAAATACCTTATTTCAGTACAAACATCGAAACTATTTTCGTAAGAACTTTTAATTAAATACATTACTTTTGCACAAATATCAAAATTATTTTTACAATAAATTTAATTATTAAATATTTTTGTGAGCAAACGTTAAACTAATTTTTATATTAATATATTTTAATTATCTATAAAATATAAATATTGACATAAATTAAAGAATATTTATTTTAAATATAATATAAATAAATATTTATTAAGTTTAAATGTCAAGTATAAACATTTACATTGGTATGTCTTTTATAATGTTTATTAATAACTTTAAATATTTGTTTTTTAAAAGTATTTCATCAAAATACCTATTTTAAATTGTTTTAATTAGTTGTAAATAGTGTTTTGAATTCAAATTTATGTTTAATTGACAGGATTATAAATTATAATTGAAAAAATGCCTTATTTTATAAAGACTACAAATTCTTACGCAGAATTTGTCATTACATTTTGAAAAATGCTTTCATTTAGAAATATTTAAATATATTTTTGTTTATGGCGTATATGGTTTAGTCAAATGTAAAATTCTGGTTAGAAATTCTCCAACAAAAATATCCAAGATTGAAGGTAGGCAGAAAATTTTTTGTACTTCTAATTTCTTGAAGTAAGGTTGTTAAATAGTGTCTAAATGTCATAATATTAGATATAATAAAAACATTAAAGTTCTATATTTTTAAGTACTATGTTATTACACAATTTTGTCTAATGTTTAGTATTATTGTTATTTATGATGAAAAAAAAAATATATATATATATATATAATTTAAATTACGTAAGTTTAGATAAGTATTTGATTATTTAATAAGCCAAGGTACGGATTGGACTTTGATATCCACTTTTTCCTAACTGGATCCATGGACGGAGGTATAGGCCGAAGCCAGGCCCAAGATAATTAACATGTGTCCAATTATATCCTTATTCAAAAAACAATGATTTTTTGTTTTTTGTAAAACTTTGCAATTTACGCTTTATGCCTTTGTACAATTTGACCTTGTCATATTAAAATTGCTTTAGTTTTTCCAAATGACCACTTAGTGTTCTCTTTTTCTTATATATGCATCATAAATCAAGATTGTTGTAGATCTTGTATCCATTAAGACCCAAATCAACCAAATTACTGTCAATTCATAACAAGACCCAAAAGGGATTCGATACACATGATAATCAGGAAAATGGCAATACAAACAATTCAAAAACTAGTTTCTTTCTATAAAGGCTTACACGTTAGAAAAATACAACTAGCTTCTTTATACAAAGGCTTACAAGTAAGAAAATTGGGGAAATTTTTTGCTTTTTTTATTTATAAAAGAAATATATAATTTTTATTGTTACTTTGTCCATAAATCGATTTTTATCTTGAATTTCTTTCTTTAAAATATTTATGGAGAAACTTTCTAAAGACCTGAATGATTCTAAATTCAAATGGATAACTTTTTATGTGAACAGGGGTGACAAAATGGATCGGTTCGGCCTGTTTTGGTCCGGCTCCTGTAGCTCGTAAAAAACGGGTCGGGTCGGATTAGCCCGTTAAAAAAAAACAAGCTAATAATCATAACTCGTCCCATATTGGACGGGCTAACATGTCAGGCTGGGTTGGCTCGTCCATTTATTTTTTCTTTTTTTTTTTAGTTTTTTAAACTTTTTTACTTAGTTTTCAAATTTTTCATTTTTTTATTTTTAAAATTTGTTTATACATACATATAAATTATTATTAAAGGCATATTTAATCAAATAAAATATGATTTAGATTTTTAATTGATTAGTTAATGTTTTTAATTAGATAAATTAAAATAATTATTAAATTTATATATTAAATTATTCAATTATAAATAATAATTGAAACTTAATTTGTAGGTGTTAATGATATAAATTACAATACTATTATATATTTACACATTTAAAAAATATAATATAAAAAATTAATATTTTTTGTTACTTTTATTTTATTTTATTTTTTTAAAACGTGTCAACGGACCAGGACGGACTGGACTCGTACTTTGACCCGTCAAGTTGACGAACTGGACCGAACGAGTCAAAATGGATTGACGGGTTGAAATCTTAAACCCAATTCATTTTTTTTAACACGGATTGACGAACTGGCCTGTTGGACCCAGTTTTGCCACCCCTGTCTGTGAATCATTGTAGAGGTGAGAAAAATGAAAGAAATTTTAAAGAAATTATACTAGAGATGTTTTATAAATTAGTTTCTGTGTAAAGGAAGTGTAATTAATTTGTGAAGAAATTGAGGAGGGGTGAAAATGAGAGAGATGAGAGAGGTAAAGGTGGAAAAGACAAAGATCCCTACCTCAGAAGAAAGCGACAGAGCACGGTCTCCAACTCAAGTAAAATTGAGGGGCAAGAGCCCTAGCGTTCTCACTTGTCGGGAATTCATGTGCCTTCGCTTTTTAAAGAATATTTTCCTCACACACTCACCTACTACATCAACGCTTCAACCTTCTTAGCCTAAATTGCTTAACGACAAATCTTCCTCCATCTTCCCATTTTTGTCTACTCTTATTACTCATTAACATCCCACACATTCACCTCTTTAAGGGATGTGTCCCTTCTTTTTTTAACTCTCTATTCCATCCATGCACATCAAACACATACATTTATACCTTCACCTCATTTTTTTAAACTAAATTAAACCATATTATACTAAATTCATTTCACAAGCCACTACCATATATCATTAAAAACGTCAAACTAGATTGAGAGAAAAGTGTTCGACTAATAATTTGGAGAAATAAACTTGATTTGATGGATGTAAAAGGAAGGATAGGAGAGATCATTAATTCAATTCCTCTCACTAAAAAAACTAACAAATTATATTATCGATAAAAAAAACTACATTTATAAAAACGTGAAAGAAGGAGTAAAAGTTTGGAAAAGAAAAATGTTCACGATTGACACATACCATCAATCTTTTATTATTAATACTAACAATTGGGAATATCTTTTACAAAATTCTTATATTTATATTTGTGTCTATCTACCTTGTGCATATTTATAATAATATTATTGTTGTTGTGATGTCCAAAACGGTCAAATAAGCATGAGATTTGAGTGTGAGATTCATATGGTTATATGACATTAATTTTATACATATAAAACATTTGACACCATTTTAATCACAAAACCTTAAGGCAATGTTGTTATAATCTTTATTCTTATATAGTGTTTAACTTTGTTTATTTTATCTAATATAAGACTTTTTGACTCACATTTGAACTATTTCCAATAATATAATAAATTAATCTTTTTAAAATGAAGAATTTTTTATGAGACACATGATATTGTTTGTGATATAAACACAATCTATTAATAGTACAAACACGCATTAACACGTTACTTATAAGTCTAAAAAGATTACATATATATATTCCACTAAAATTATATCATCTCATACTTGTTATTAACTCGTATATATTTATTAAAAAAACGCTTACTAGGAGTCTTTGTTAGTAATTCAAATCTCGATTATACATCAAGAATCTTTCAGTCCATTTCGAGAAATCCTTACTGATTTAAACTTGGGATAATCTTTGTATGTGGACTTTCTTTCACGATGATCCAGATCTCAATCACACGTATACAATCCGCTCAACCCATTTCAAAATGTGTGTGACCAAATTCGGTAAGAAGTGTGTGGATATTTTATTATATTAACCAAGCAGGTAATTTGATGATGCCGGAAATTGGCTTCTGAAATCTAATGACTAGATCCGCATGTTATCTTTCTGAAATCGGAGCGTGTAGGCACTCTCTACGATCGAGGATGCGGAAGTGAAGTGCCAGATAATAATTGGAGACAAGGTTAAGACATATAAATCCCGAGATCTTCGTGTTCGTGGGACATTTGGCGTATAATCCGATATTATGGAACAATACTCTGTGGGGACCATCTAACTCCCATCATCATAAACAATAAATATGCACTATAATCTACCATCTTATGAATTTGATTGCGTATTTAAATGAACTAAAACAAGGTCGGTATCAAAAAATGGTGATGAAAAGTTATCACTTTTGTTATGCAAGCCCAACAATTTGTGGTGAATTAAATATGAAGCTAACATGGTGGCTGCCACTTTTCAACTTCCCTCGAGTTTAGTCACCAAGTGATGGGAATCAGACAGAAGAGAAAAGATACCTAATTAATACTTGTAATATGTTATTGCAATCCCGTCAAAAAAAGAAAAAAAAAAAAAAGAAGAAGGACAAATTAGCAAGTTGAGATATCTAAAATATGTCACTTAGAAGCAGGAGAATAATTAAAAGGCGACCAATTGGTGTGCACTAGTTGATGATGAGTTTATATTATAAGAGGGAGATTGTTTATGTGATAAAGCAAATCCAATTATGCGAGATGAAGAGACTTTAAGATACAGTAGAAGAGGAAGAAGGTTATGAGTAGTGGGAATTCTGTTGCACGTCACTAGAGTGGGTTGGGAATGGATTCTGTGATTTGATATTGCAGCAAAGGGAAAAAAAAAGTATTGATTTTTGGATCTCTCTATGTGCAGGGGTTGCATGCGCCGTGTCACTTCCAGAAAGAAAGAGTGGATGAGGTTATGATGGGCATGCAATGGCATGCCACGCATGCATGTGGGTCGATGGATGATGTGATGATGGTAAGTGAGTGGCGCATGATAAGGTTGCTGCAGGGCTTGGGAATTTGTTTGTTTGTTTGTTTGTTCCTTTGTTCTTATCCTAGACAAAGCAGTCCCATGCCAAGGACAGTACTTAAACAGGGGCATTATCGTAAGTTTGCATCCTCAAAGTTGACTCCACCCAATGGTCTAACACAACACAGCAACCACTGGCACCAAATCCACCAAAATCTTTATATTTCAGAGGCACTTTTGCGGTGGCACACACGGCAAACCTGTCCATTGTTGTCGGTGACCACCGTTTATTTACCTTGCTGGATTACAAATTCATATTAATAATTAATTATCTATGTGTATGTATTGGATCTTTTAAGAAAGGATAATGAGAGAGATACAATACACTAGTGAGTGAGTGTAAGTTCAATCTACACATAAAGTATTACATTATTCTTAATCCAAAACCTTGAGACAAGTTTATGGACCTTGATCCTTATATGATATTCATCTTTTTTATTTTTATTCAATATGAAACTTAGACTCGTACTTACATTCTTAACGACATAAAAACCATTTTTATTTAAATATGTAAAACCATATTATTGGACTATGAATGGATTTAGTCTATAAAACCAAACCTCATACTTTATATTCAACTTGACTAAATCCAACTGATATCTCTCACTTTCATATCATACTACTTGGCTTTAGTTTCAATAAAAATATACCTAGTTTAAGGTTTCAGTTGATCAGTTTCAGACAACCAAGGAAAGAAACCAAGTGTTGAACATATAATTAAATTCAAATGTACTTAATTATGAACATAAATAAGCTATAATGTTATACTAAATAATAAATTATCTACCAAATATTATGGATTTTATAACGATGGAATAAGTTGCACTTCCAAGGACAACAAATAATATAATGAAAAGGACTTAACATGCATTGGCTCACTTCTATTTTTTGTTTTATTATCTCTTCATTTCTCATCACACTGTCTGATCACATCTATGTTCTTTTTCTGTTTCACTGTTTTATCTCGTCATATTAAAAATGCATCCATAAGGAAATTAAGCTTTGAAATAAATGTTAAACACTAAATATATAGTATTTTCATGTTTTGAAGAAACAAAACCATGGGTTTATTTTTATCACAAAACTTAAAATTTACAAGTTTTAAAAAGCAAAGGAAACAACTACATTTCCTTTTAGAGAATTAGGAACCAAAACTAAAGTTTGCTCATTTTATATATAAAAACCTATGTAATCCTAAATAATAAGTTCTTAATAACCGTGCCTTAAAAAACTTCACAGCAAAAAAAAAAAACCGATTAATGACCACCATGACTCATAAATAAAGTTCAAAAAATTAATTTCTAATAAATTTGATTGATAAAATTAAGATTAAAACTAATTATCATAGGTCTAAATTATTTATTTCAGCAGTAATAATGAAAATATTTATTTCCCTTTTAGCATGTAAAAAAATACAACTAATGTAGTTTGAATATTATTATAAAGCACCCCTTAATCAAGTTTGAAATTAGAACACGCCATAATTTGTAGTGTATTTAATTAAAGGATTTACAACGAATTTTTCTTCCAACACAACACCTCAAACACGAGAAGACTACAAAAAATGGAGAAAAGTTTGCATCGGCAAGTTAGTATTCTGAACTATAAATCGATAATTCCAAACATTTACCGTAATATTTTAGTTTAGCATTTATTTCTACCTCGATACGATTGTTCCTAAGCTTATATTCCTTTAAAAACGTTTGGTGGTTGAAATTTAAAAGAGACTACAAAAAATATGTTGAGATATACCATGAAATGATCTTATCTGATTTTATGTTAAAAAGTAAATTTTAAGTCTAACTTAATTCTTCAAAATCGATTTCTAAGGTGAGATTTGCATTTACATATATATTATAAAATTATTTTATCTCTAATTGATGTTTAACTTCTAACACACATGTATATACAAAATACAAAATGAACAAAGAAATTCAAAAACTAATTATTTTAAAAAGCTTCACAATAATTTTATTTATTTTTATGTGTTTGTACTTCGTTTAAGATTCATTTACTATATGATTTTATCAAACCAATAATATATCTAAGAAAAATATAACAATAACCTCTGTATAAAATGTCTGATTTATGTGTTTTGTTGAAGTTATACGTGGACAATCAAATGGTTCAAATTATTTGAAATTTTCACACACACATATTTGTAATAGCAATCCTGTTAGAAAGACACAATAATAGAATGTAAAAATGAACTCTTGATAGAATATTATAATGAAGATAAAATGTTTCAAAAAGAATGTACATAAACTGTGTATAAGGGTCGAAATGTTTCAAGTGTTTCTGTTTATATTCATAAATATTTTTGCTAATAAAAAGAAAAAGGAAAAAAAAACTTCTGTATAAAAGTTAGGAAAAATTAATATGTTTTTTCACATTTGTCCAGTAAATAATTTGATTTAGATTTTGATGGGTGAAATAGTTTTTCTCACGAGCTTAAGATGAAAAGGGTTTGGAATTGAAATTATTAGAAGGGTAACGTTTGAATGTATTTGAAGTATGATCTGTGATGAAGAAGATAGCAGGAAATGTCATTTCAGGAAAAAATAGAGCTGAGAGATGAGATAGCGCTAGATAACAAAAGAGAGAAGGGTGCAGAAATTTGTTGGACAAGCGTCCGAGCCAGGTCCGCACCCTAGTGTCGGACTCTTAGCATACAATCTGCTAAGAAACACATAAAATAACAAGTTCAGAGAACTGACACCTCTTCCTCAACCTCTTCTCTTTCTTCTCTCTTTCTTCTCACTGCATGCTTAGTCTCACTCACCTTCACACACACACACATGCATGCATCATCAATTCATAACTCCTTCGCCACCAATTTCATCCCATCTCTGCCTTTGTCTCCTTCCTCTGTCAAGCACCCCCCCAACATGCAAAGCTGTACACCACCTACGCTACCTTAATTTCTGTTTTTCCAACATTGTTTTTACCTGCGTGTATGGTCACAATTTCATCACTTCAATTAATTTTCTATTTCTGGGTGCATAGCTACCTATACTACTACCCAAACAGAGAGCATCCTATTCCACTCGGACACTGCGAACCTTGCTTCTACATGCAACGCAATGCCTTCATTATTTTATGGCTTGCCCTCCAACGTTGTATACTGTAAAAAGGTCAAGCTGTAGCTATTTTCTGTCGCCAACCCGGACAACATCTACGCTTTACTGGATTAAAATATCATTCTTTTTTCTTACCGTTTCATTCGTGTTTCTCTTTTCAGTTCTCAATAATGAGGACAAAGAAACGTACCTTGTCATGGCCAACTACGCTTTGTCATCAAAAAAATAATTAATTAACCACTAACAACGATTACTTACGGAAACAAATGGAGAAGAATACGTATACATCACATAGAACAAGCGGCAGTTAATTCAGTGATCGATATCTCAATTCCCACATAAACATTCCTCGAGCCACGCCATTTTTTTTCTTCTGTTTTCCCTAATCATGCATGGTCAATTTACCCCATTTTCTGTCTGTTAATTTTTAATCACTCCTTAAGCAATATTGTCCTCCTTGTTCGTTCCCACGCTGGGCCAGAGACAAAGTGCAAGATTATGGTGAATGCGCTGCCTAATTGTTGTCATTTGTTTAACCCTAACCCCCTTTCATGCTTCTCTGTCGATCGCCAAAGTGGGTGAGGGGATTAATATTTATATTAAGCAAAAGTTTAAGCATTTAATATAATCAGATCCCACATAGCGAACGTGGTTTCTCCTAACCCTAATTTCTCCATGTGGTAGCCACACAAGAAGAGACACGGCCTAACAACAGGGCCTATTGTTTGGAATCGACCCTACAACATTGGTTGTGCTTCGCGACCTAGTGATTAGTATATAAATGAAAATTAAGGTAAGAGGGCATGTACGAAAACCAAACCTGTATTTAAAATAATAAACAAAAAAAGGGGGAACCAGATCTCTACCTTTGATCATTTCCTAGGAGATTTTCCCCTAACTGTTTTCTTTGTCTCTTTATTTCAGCATAAACACGATATGTGTCCAGCACCTACGTTCTTGTTTTTGATTGGGACCATACATAAACCTTCCAAAATCTAAATATATATACACATGCTTCACTTCAATATTTGATCTAAGATCTTTTGTTGAACCATGTTCTGTGGTCCTGCCTTTCTTTTTTTTTTCTTTTCTTTCTAGATTGTACCCTCTTTAATCTCTACTATTTATTTCCTTATTAAAATTATTAAAATATTGCGAATAATGGCCACACTATAACGAAAGGAGTGGAAATAACAACTCGACAAACCCCAAACGAGGTAAACAGTGACAACTTGATCTTCTACATTGACCTAATATTTAATGTTCCTAAGCCTATTCAATCAAACATATCAGAATGGAATATGAGAATGGATTAATGCCAAAAGATCGCAGGAATAAATAATGGGTTTGTTAGTGCTCTTTTACTATTGGCCTGTTGCACTTATTAGAATGACTTGTGTATATAATTGTTGACGAGACTTCACTAAAGTAGATGTAAATCCTAGTATATATGTAAGTTGATATTACAAGTTGAAGTTAACTTTTCAAAATTAAATTAACGTTTATTATCTTAATAGAGTAAGTGCAAGAGATATGTTGGAGATATTATGTTTGGATGCAGAAACCCTATTTTTATGAAGTTAAGCCAAACTAAAATTCATTTTTTTTAATTATTATTTTCTTTTGATAGATATTTTGGATATGATACAAGATTGAAGAGTGAGTAATTGTGGGACAAAATGGTTTTTTTTTTGAGTGTGGGATTCCAAATTACTTCAGGAACAAAAAGGATAGATTTTTAAAGAAGAATCAGCCATGAGAAATTCCATATTAATTGCGATGCGGGGAGTGTTTTTGAGTGCTTTAATTTCATTCCAGATCTAATGGAATAACATAGCTTGAAAAAGTTTTAGACACAGAATAAATAAATTGGTGAGAAAAATGGTGGTGGAGTCTTGGGATCTAGGTTTGTTTTGAAGATGGTTACTCTTAAATTAATTAAGAATGAGGAAGAATCTGATCATGTCGTTTTAAATTTTCACACTTTATTCTGCTCTGGAGTATACATTGCGAGGTTATGTGCATGTAATACGGCATATGCCTCTCTGTTCACCACCAATTATTGAAATTTGGAAAGGACAGTTGAATCTTGAAAACCTCAATTATCTTCCAATTCTGGTTGGGATTGAAATTTTTAACTTAGATCTGCATAATTAATCTTACTTCTAAGCCTATGTCTTTGCTTTAGTATCTAATTATTATTAAAAAATAAACTAAAAGAATTTAGGTCTGAAAACAAGAAGATGGTTTCTTACTGTCGCTGAGCGGTGTTGTTTTGTCTGGCGTAACTGCAGCTGTAAAATACTATTAAATTTGATCACACCACATAGACTCTTCCCAGCAACACACCAGCAATTTTGAGAACGATAAAGTTGGATAATTCTAATACTCTACAATTTTTTACATCTACTAAATATTATATTGTACGAGAGCTGTTCCATCTAAATTTACTGGTAAGAAACGTCAATGTAGAAGAAAAATGAACTGTGTGATTAGCTATTACACAAATATAATAGATTGATTAAGAAAAAACAGTATATTGTGTACTAGTTTTCGTCAATACACAGTGTAATAGTTTTCATCATACAAGAATATATTGTATATGTACTTATATCGATACACAGTGTACTACTTATCGATAACATAAATACTCATACAAGAATACACTGTGATTAACATTTCCGTCAATTTTATTCTTCCTACACAGTACTACTTAACGAATTTGGATTTTCTGCTTAACCCAACGTCTTGATTTATTTACTCTCTGCAACGTCTATTGGTTACATTGTCTCCAAATTTCCATAAATTACTTATCATTTAGGCCTAAGTTAAAAATTGTGTACACATAGGAGTTTTTATATCTCTTTCACTATAAAAAGTACCATATTATTGACGAGAACTTTACTGAAAAATCAAAATTGATGGTAAAATAGTAATTGTGGACGAATTTAAACAACGAAAACAAATTATCAATGAATATTTTTGTCGGTATAATTGACATAAAAAGTTTCTCTTTTAACGTTCGTTTTGTGGTTGAATCCGTCAATAATTATATATTTTTTTAAATTATTTGTAATAGAACAAATAATTATATGAGGAAGAAGATAAAGAAATATAAAAAGGAAAAGAAAAGGATGAGGAGAAAGAATATAAGATCATTATATTTATTGATGAAATAGAAGTTATCTGTGATAACAAACGGATAATTAATGACTTATTTTTTTCCTAATTTTATTAACCATAGGGTGTCATAAAGTTTGTTTTAATGGGTTCACCTACAAACATTCCCAAATATTTTAATCTGACTTTTATGAATTTATAGTTTAAGAATTGTTTAAGTGAGTAGACTTCAATCTTACAAATAAACTCATGCTAAGTACATTATGAATTTTTACAACTTAGTGATGTTGATACTCTAAAATCTATCAATCATTTGTTATCACATAAAATACAATTAAAAAAAATAAATACAAAGCACGGAAAGATCACAAGAAACTCATGAAAAACATTACACTTCAAGGAAATAGACAAACTATATCTATTATGGAAAAAAATATAAATAAATTTGCGGAGGTAAAATATTAAATAACTTATATTGTTCTTTATGAATAAAAGTTAAATTATCTAATTTAAGAGCAGAATGATTTCTCCACATGAAAAAATACAATAGATTTTAAATTGTATTTACTTACAAAAGTACAAGTAACGAAGTCATCGTCATCTAATACTCAAAAGAACCACTTATTGATTTATGAAACCATAACAAACTAAAATGAAATCATTTTCTTACCAAAATCTCTAAAAGTCTTTCTTCAATTATATTTCAAATCATGATAAATATAAATATGCACTCTTAAAAAAACTAAAAAAACTAGTGAAAGTTTACTCTAAAATTGGACCCGATTCAAGCATCAAATTATGTTTTTATATCACTATTATGCTCTAAATGTTTCATTTACACACAAGTGTATCATCAATAAACTATAAACAAATTAATTTAAGTGTTCTTTTTTACTTTTCACAATTTTGCGTTGCGTTATGGCTGCTTGTTTACCATTTGAGATAAACTTCCAGCCATTGTTTAAAAAAAATATGAAATTAATAATATATTATTTTAAGTAGTTTAAGTGTCATTTCTCATTTTTGTAATAAATATCAACTACCTTATTTTTGTTTTGTTTAGTTGTATGATTTATGAGATAATGGTTATTTATTTTCTCTATAGATTGTTTCCATGTTTGTATAATTTTTATTTTAGTATAGAAAAAAAAATTTTAATTTTTGAAATTTTATTCACTTCAGTACAACTTAGAAAAATCCACACTGTCAGTAAAAATTAATCATTTTATTTTCGTTTCTAAGTAAAATTCACATCAAAATGATACGTGTTGAAAACCTGTTTTATATTTTAAATCTTTTAAGTTGATATTTATTTTACAGAGAAGAAAAGTAATACATGAAATTTTTGCTATTTTCGTATTGAAAACATTATTACATAATAACATTAACATTTACATTCTAGAATTTCTGAAATTGTTGTGGATGATAAAAAACGTTACTTAGATACGAAGAAAGTAAACAAACTTGTATTAACTAAGATTAATTTTGTTGTAAGATACCAGATTCTAATTTAAAAATAAATTATACTATTTTGATGAAAAAGTCAAATTAATTTTTTTATTATTATATGCGTTCCTTTTTATTATCTTTTGGCAAAGCAAACTTAGTGGTGATGTACGCTTTTAGTCAAGCTGTATAAATATACATTTATATAATATAACGTAATAAAAGTTAGTTTGTCTTAAATAAATTTAAATTTTAATATTAAAACAATATTCAATTGTTTTCTATTCATAATTGTTGGATACATTTAATAAGTCAATTTTATAATGTTAGGAGTCGAAGTCATGCGATGTTTAAATATTTTTACCTTCTTTTATCTTTCAATACAAACTCAAATCACTTAAAAATTAAATATTAAGCAAAATTTAAATATTTTTACATTCTTTTAAAATATTTTTTTTAAAAATAAAACTGCGATATACCTCACAAGATAGAGAAAGGAACTACCGTTGGATGTACCAAAACAATAATCATACACATGAAAAAATTATTATTATTAAAAAATTAAAATATTTTTGTTGTTATTCTTATATATTATTCTTGTATTTCTTATAGTTATTGTCATTGTCATTAGTTATTATCACAAAACAAATTAAATATTAGGGAATATTTCTTTATATAAATCAGAGAGAGGAACCATTTGACATGACCCCTATGCATGATGTATACATTATATAGATTTAATTCTTGTTGATTGAATATTCTTCACTGTGCAAGTAGAAAGTTGTATATTATCAGTTTTTCAGCATTATTATATGAATATGAGGATCATTTCTGCTCTGTTTTAATTCAATTCGTCAACTATACGGTGTGGAAGAAAAAGTTTTGGACATGGGAATCAAATAATTTTAACTTTATAGAAACGGTTTCAAATAACCAGCAAACCACAATAAGACAATCTGTCAAATTTGCAGAAATGATGAAGTTTTGCTCAACCTTTTCCCAGACAAAGATGGCATAAGATATTCAATAAATTTCAATCACAGAGAATAGTAGAGAAATTTTATTTTTTTTAATTAAAAAATTAATGTTCAGAGTGACAGACTCAGAATACTTCTAAAACATTAAAATATAAGGGTTTTCTATTTAAGATTGATATATATGTTTAGTTTCAATGTTTTATTTTATGTGTTTTATACCAAAATAATTACATATTTTATTATTTTAGATTTTGGTATTAAAATGAAAAAAAAAAATGTACCTTTGTGCTTGTTATATTTTTATCAATAAAATATGCCCTACAATTTTTATAAGTTTTAATCAAATGGACAAAGTGTGCTGATAAAATGTGTCACTATCATTCTTGTTACTCAAGTTAGAATTAAGAGATTGTTTATGTAGAAAAAACAAACTAAGAAAAAGAAGAGAGAGAGATGTAACTCATGCAATTAAATAAAAGAGCATCTGACCTATATTAAACTTGAAATTCTTATTATTTTAGTAAACACTGTACCATATTTCTTAACCAACAAGTTAAAAATTAAAAAATACTTAAAAATATTAAATATTAATAATTAAATGTTTCCGACTTATCTACTAGATAGATGCTGACATGTTAATATTATATAAGAGTTAAAAAAAAGATGGCACAGTGATTTTTTAGAGAGAAGATCAGTCATTTAAATAAAATAACAAAACAAAATTAACAATTCTTTAGTGTTTTTATTTTTAAATTAATTATTCCTTATTTCATATTAAAATAATAAGATCTGTACATAAATATAAATATAGTTATGCCATAAAACTTATGATTATACTCAGCATTATGCCATAATTTTTACAAAAAAGTATCATGGTAAAATTATTTTCTGATAATATAGTAGGCATCTCTTACTAGGTAGAAAACTACACTAATTTAAATCCATTCATATATTTATGTAGCTTCAAATTCAAGCTCATCGAAGGACTTATATTATTAGGCATCTCTTAGTAGGTATAAAGATATTCATTCTTTCATATTTTATAAAATTAAAATTATATACGGTGGTTTTATCTTCTCCAACTATAATATTTATAATCATTTCATATCGATTTGTATTACTATCCCAAACCAAATATATATTATGTATTATTGGGAATTGAGTTCTGCCTTTGGAATGTGCAAAATTAAATATTAACACTATTAAAATAAATATAAATATTAAGAATAGTATTTTTTTTTCTAAGTAAGAAATGACACAGCAAAATTTCAGAAATTATAAACATTAAGAGTGTTTGTAAAATAGTTTTCAGTGACAAAATGAAAGAAAAAAAGAAGAAGAAAGAAAGTTAATCAAATTTAATATTCGTAACAATATTTTAATTCATAGTATAAAACTATTTTTTATTATAATACTTCTCTTTTAAGAAAATATAGAGAACACATATTAAAAAAAGGTTTCCTTACATTCTTATCACACCCAAATCTAATGTGGCAGTTGCGTCATACAGCAAAGAAAATGATTGAATCATTAATTATTAATTAAAACCCAAAACTTTGGTAACCTATTAACTTCCTTCCATTACTAATGATTATCAAGGTGGTTTTCTACATTCAAAATATACCTTTTGGTTTGCACTACCTTTAATATTCCAAATTGGTACATTAAACAACAGTACTTGTACATAAATATCAATCAAACACTAGTTAGTCTTAGCAAGGTCCTTTATTCTCTCACTATGGAATTTGCCTTAATTGTTTCTTCATTTTTTTAATTTTTATTCATCTATTTAAAATAGTTTTATAATTCTATTCTTGGGAGGTTATATGTGTTCTAATGAAATATTGTTTATTTTTAACAAATTCAATTTTTAATTAAAAAATGATATATTTATAGAAAATAATAAATTATGTTAATATAATTGTTTGAAAATATAATATATTTATTTTCATCATTTTTTTTGTTAATAATGATAGGATCGGTAATCATCTCAAAATTAAAAAAAAAAAAAACTATCTTGTGCATTGTTAAGATAAGAGTTGAGTCATGCTTGATGCTCTTATCATATAATTGAGAATAATATTAATAGTATATTCTAAAATATATTAAATAAATTACAATAAAATATATACTTTTATACAATTATATCACTATTTCACTAACATCTTTTAAGACAATTTATTTATAAAATATAAATTATAATGCAAGTATTTGTAATATCATTTTTTATCATTAAAGCATGACATATGAGTGACATCTAATATGTTATAATTAGATTTTTGTCATGTAACATTATAATATATTATAAATATGTTGATTTTATTAGTATTATTTTCTGCATAATTAATTAGAAGTGAAATTTTAATTATTACTTTAGAACATGACACCTTTTAATCTTGTGGCAGAATAGGAGTAGTGAAAATTCTGGCTCATAGGCTTTAATCAATGGTATGATAAAAGTAACGAGAATCTTTGCTGCTCGCGAGCGAAGTAATCCTAGCAGTCAATTCAGACAGACAATGATATCAACGGCCACGATCATCGTGCTCAGAAAATCAACGCTAACAGCTGCAGAGCAGTGTAAGAGGGAATCCATTTTGCAGTTCAATGGTCACTCACTGTGACAATACACAAATAAACAAAAATAAATTAGAATTTTATTATATTAATATTTTAAGCAATATATAAGAACATTCTTATATTTAGTATATTCAAATTACATTTTTATTTACAATAATTATGTTATATCATATGGGTAGAAAATGAAGATATTAGATTGCGTAATGATATGTCACTTTCGATATTTACATTTTAAAACAAATTATTTAATTTAAAAAGAAATTAAATTCAATTTCATCGAATAAGTTGATAGAAAATACAAACTAAATAGGTTGTTGGTTGCTGATTGGGGTTTCAGGGAATACAACATTGATATCATCGCTCGCATCCTATGCATGCAAACAGTTCACAACATCCTATACTAGTGTGTATGTATAGTAGGTTTAAGTATATACATATAAATTTAATTATGTATATACTTATCGCGTTTGATTTGAAAAAACAAAATAAAAAATAAACATTTTATTGATCCAATTGATCTGATGCAAAATAAGGAGATGAATAAAAAAACACATGGAAAATAAATAAAACTGTAAAATGTTTTTAATATTTTATCTAGATTAAAAATAAAATGTGGTTTATATACATAAGAAGGAAAGTGAGAGTATGTAATAGTATTAAAGGTAATGATTACAAATGGGGTCATGATGACAACGCGTCCTTCCGTATGAAATAAATGATTAAAAATTCAATTAAGAACATCACCACGATCCTGCGCAGCCATAGCCGCCACTTATTCATCCCATTGCCCCTTCTCCTGCCTCTGCCGATCCATATTATTCATTCATTTCCCTCATTATTATTGCTGGTACCACTCATAAAGAAGAAAAATAAAAATGTTCAATCCAAATACAGAAGAAAAAAAAGTCTCCCCAATGTAGAAAAAACAAGAGAGCGAAGGGAGAATAGATAAAGACATATTCCAAAATTATTTTAAACTTATATGTATATATAATAATCTAATAACCCGAAATGAAAGCATAAGGAAGTGGTAGATTCTAGAGAGAGAAACTAAAAAATAATCTTGTATTGAAAATGAAAAACTCAAAAGTTCAGTATTTAAAGCCCACAAGAGTTGTACCTGGCAACTGAGGAGGAATAATAGAAGCTGAAATATCTAAATAAACAGCACCCTTCTCTTCTCCTTTTTTTTATTTATTGACTTTCCAAATTCATGCCATGCCTATACAAATCATTTCAGCCTCTGTTTGGGTTCTCAAATTTCGAACCCTTGGTAGTTTAGGTTTTTTGCTTATGGCACAGTGTAACTATTAATCAGTCTTGAAAAAGCTGCTATTTCCTCACTCTCACACTCCTCTATAAAACTCCACCCTTCCCTTGCAATAGTTCTTCGCACTTTCTTCTGCCATCTTTCTCTTCTATCCTATCTCCCACCATCGCAGGAATACCTGTACTTTTTCTTCAGATGGGTGAAGAGTTGAAACCTATGGTGTCTGTGAGAGAGTTCGATCCTGATAGAGACAGAGAGAGAGTAGAAGCTGTTGAAAGGATATGTGAGGTTGGACCCAGTGGCAAGGTTTCTCTCTTCACCGACATGCTGGGTGACCCAATTTGCAGGGTTCGCCATTCGCCTGCTTTTCTCATGCTGGTATACATCAACTAACCAACTTTAATCAATGTATCTACACACTTTTCTCACCAACTCAATGAGAGATAAAGTTTCAACAAGATAATAACATCTTAATGATTTTTTCATGTGGATCAACAGGTGGCGGAGATTGGTGAAGAGGTAGTAGGAATGATAAGAGGATGCATAAAAACGGTGACATGCGGAAAAAGATTATCCAGGAACGGAAAACACAATGCCAATAACGCTAAACATGTTCCAGTGTACACTAAAGTCGCCTACATACTAGGCCTTCGTGTTTCACCTAATCAACGGTAAGAAGAAGTTAGATAGATGGTTATGTTAATCATATATAGATGAAGATGTTGATTAATTATTTGCTTGTGTTGTGATGATGCAGGAGAATGGGAATAGGGTTGAAGCTGGTGCACAGGATGGAGGCGTGGTTTAGGGATAATGGAGCTGAGTATTCCTACATGGCAACGGAAAACGACAATTTAGCTTCCGTTAAACTCTTCACCGACAAATGCGGGTATTCAAAGTTCCGTACCCCGTCCATTCTTGTCAACCCCGTTTTCGCCCACAGAGCAAGGGTGTCCCCCAAGGTCACAATCATAAGCCTTTCCCCTTCCGACGCGGAGGTTCTCTACCGTAGCCGTCTCTCCACGACGGAGTTCTTCCCGCGCGACATTGACTCCGTCCTGAAGAACAAGCTGAGTCTGGGGACGTTTCTGGCGGTCCCCGGCGGGTCCTACAGTGTCGAGACATGGCCCGGGCCAGATCTTTTCCTGTCGGACCCACCCAAGTCGTGGGCCTTGGTGAGCGTGTGGAACTCTAAGGAGGTGTTCACGCTCGAGGTGCGAGGCGCGTCGCGCGTGAAGCGCACGCTCGCGAAGACGACGAGGGTGGTGGACCGGGCCCTGCCGTGGCTGCGTGTACCGTCGATCCCGGATTTGTTCAGGCCGTTCGGGTTTCACTTCATGTACGGGCTTGGAGGGGAAGGCCCAGATGCAGTGAAGATGGTGAAGGCCCTGTGTGGGTTCGCGCACAACCTCGCGATGGAAAAAGGTTGCAGGGTGGTGGCCACGGAAGTGTCGCCAAACGAGCCCTTACGGTCCGGTATACCCCACTGGAAGATGCTGTCGTGTGACGAAGATTTATGGTGTATGAAGCGGTTGGGCGAGGATTACAGTGACGGTTCCGTTGGTGACTGGACCAAATCTCAACCCGGAATGTCCATTTTTGTTGACCCGAGAGAGGTCTAACGAGTCAACGTCCACCTCCACTTTTTGGTTCTCTTGTCTTTTTCTTTCTTTTTCGGTTCCTCCTATCTCTCTCTCTCTCTCTCTCATTTTGTGTATACTTTCTCAAAATATATTATCTAGTTAGGGTAACGAGTTGGAGGTGGAAATGCAGATAGTGAGGTATATGTGATTTTATTGTTGTTTTTGCTATGTTGAAGGAATATCCTTATATCCACCATATCCCCTTCACCTTTTGTTGTTACGAATTTTGTTGTTACTAATTAGCTTTTTCTTAGACGAAAGTGGCTTTTTGGACCCCTTTCCACCCAAACGCAACCTTAGTTTCTGCTCTTTTTTACCTATCCTCTTTAGTAATTTGGACTTTGTTCTTTTATTTGTTTTGTTTTTGATAATATAGTTATTTTACTAAATATAAGTATCAGAATCTATGACTGTGTTACGCTTTTATATCAATAATGGGATATGGCTTTTGAGGGAGGGGGATATGAACTCGTGGGTGAATCCCAATATACTTTTTTGTTTGGGCATGTCTTGTTGCTAATCTTTTCTTAAAGGACCTTTTTTGACGCCAATGTCTTCTGTCCTTTGATAATATGCCCGCAGCTCAGGATCTTATCTTTGCCTAACTTTATTTGATTATTGAGTTCCTCGCATATTTCTTAGATCAATTTTTTTTATGCACACAGATTAGAACAGAACAAAGAATGTGAGATAAGATGATAAGTGTGATATAATAAAACCGGGTTATTTAAAGAATATAAATTTATTTCTTAATGGTAGTACGAGTCAAAAGCTCCCAATTGTGAGCACCCCTAAAATTTATTTAGGCATGATTATATTCGCAGGTAATTACGTTTAGTTGTTCTTTTTTTTTTTTCTTTTCAACTTTTGTTTCTTATTCACTCAATAGCGATGGCTTTTATTCTCCTTCTTCCCATAAAAAAATATTTCTAAACCACCTTATCATTTTTTTTTAACTTCCTTTTTCTCTTATGATTATTTTATTTTATCATAAAAAAATACATAGGTCTTGTACAGAAACATCGTGTAAAATAGATTTTTAAACTGAGAAAACGTCTAAAAAAATGTTAAAAAGACTGAGAGTGAGTATAAAACAGGCTTTAAGATCATTAAATATGTTTTATTGAAACGGTCAATATATTTCACACCGTTTTGTATGCTAATTTTATTAGTATTTATGTTTATAGAATATATTGGTTATAAAGACTTAAAAGATAAAAAAAAGAATTTTGTTTGGTTTTCTTTGTATTATTGTAATTGGTAATGTTTGTGTGGTGATGAAGTAAAGTGTGTAACGCATGAAAGTAATGGGGAGAGGTGAAACAGTGATGGATGAGGAGGTGGCGAATGCAGAATGAAGAGTGTGTGTGGCCTAAGTGATGAGTACTATAAGTTGTTGCAAGTGTGGGACTTGATTTTGTTTGTGAAGCCAAGTGGCATTATCTTTTGTTTGTCCTTGATTTTCCTTCTAATCATAGTATCTTTTTGGGGTTTGCCACCCCCATTCATGATATCCTTCACCCCATCTTTTTCGGGTGATGGACATGGCATTCATTTAGTTAAGACGTGACTCCTCGTTGGAAAGAGATAGCTACAAAATTGTACCTGCGTTTGGGGAAAGGATAACTTAGTCATTTTGCAAGTCAATCGAACTACATGGAGTTGACCACATACCTAGCATTACCTAATTCCTTCAAAAGTAGCCTAGTGCTATAAACTTTTTTTTTTCTCACATCGATTGCTCTTATCCTTCGCTCACTCTTTGTCGTCTTTCGCCTTTCATTTATGTCAAAAAATTAAATTAAAAGTTAAATTTATATAATATGAAATACGCGAGTCAATCTAACACATCACGAATTTAGTTTTGGATTAGGTTAGGATAATTTTTTTTTACAATTTTTAATTCGCTCCCCTTAGAATTCGTTAAACTCGTAATGAGTCAGATTGATTTACTAACCTGTAAATAAAAGAAGTGCTTTTATTATGTTAAATTTTTCATTTGGGTCGAATTATGTTTTTTCTTTAGTTAATACATTGATATTTTTTTATTTATTTTGGTTTATAGAAAGTGTTTTTATTATGTTAAATTTTGTATTTGGGTCGAATTACATTTTGATTTTATTGAAATTTATTTAGATTTTAATTGTAATTATAATTTTTTTTTTTGAGATTGAAGAAAACAAAAAATGTATTTCTTTTAATTAAGTGAGTAAGTGAACCAACTCAGTTAATCCACTAGCCTGTAATGGATCAGGTCAGACCGGACTGAGCTGGATTATCCATTTTAACAGTATATTTTTAGTCTTTAATTTTTTTTTTTGTTTTTCAAATTTAAATACAACTTTTTCATCCTGTGTTTTACGAACTATAAAAATTGTAGGTTCTCCTTTATTTTATTATGTTGAATTAGAGCAATAAAAAATATGTTGTCTTGTTGACTCGATGGAGTAGCATGTTGGATTAAAAAATCTGTTTTAAAAAAAAAAAGTATTGAATCAATTTCATCTGATCCACATCCAACGGATTAAACACGTTAAAGGGCAATTGAAAACAAAATGAAAACCACTGCTTTTATTTTATCATGTGTTTACTTTTATAAAATACGTAACAAAAATAAACATATTAATAAATCAGGTTATACTAAAATAGAAGTTGGAGATCACTTGTAATAAATAAGAAGGTCAATTTATAATATAGAAATAATTATCACCTTACAAATTACCTTTGAGAAATATGATATTAGAATTTATATTAACGACAGTTTTTTAATATATCGCGTTATTAATTATTGGACCACTATTAAATAATTTACGAATATTTAGTTTTACACATAAGATACATATAATGGAAGTAACTTTCACTTTATAAGCGACAATTTTGCAAAAATAAATTTATTTTAAACCCACTTTCCAATAAAAAAATTAGATGAAATTATCAATTTATTTTCTATCCTTAAACCATTAAATCAATGACAACTAAGTAATTGTATTCTTTTTATTAGACATGTTTTAAAATTTTTCATTGCCATGCATTAAAAGAGTTCAAACATATTTTGTTATTGTTATGTACATGAATATGTTAATATACCCTTAGACTGAATATTTTAGTTTTTAGAATAAAATTCTAACTGGACCACTTGATCCAAATTCATTATAAGAAAAAAGAGTATTTATATACATTTTATTGCCAAAAATTCTTTTATATCAATTTTTTTATCGTAAACTCCACATTTTATATGCACTCCCATTTTCTCTATTCAACTTTCCAGTTATTAGTTGGAACTTGCTGGCAAAAAATAAATAATTAGAATTGATAGTGATTCTCAATTTTTTTTTCATATTATGATATTTCCATCGTTGAATTCAAGAGAAGAGTCATGCATTTTTGTTTCTTTGAGAAAAACTTTATTATCTTATGTATCATACTCTCTCTTTTTTTTTTTTCTAACACAAACAGTTGAGTGTAATGTTCAATAAAAAGTTAAAAAAATATATAAAATAATTATATAGAATAGGAGAATTGTCAACTTACCATAATCCTTAGTATAAATAAACATAAATAGGGTTGTAAATTGTAATCTATCTTTCAAATTGGGTTTATGATGATTCGTGCATCTAATTGTTTATGTGATCATATTCACGTTTTCAAACATAATCACACTTGTCCATTTCTGAAGAATCCACGATACTTTCAATGAATGTAGCACGCGGAAACACCCTAGAACCTAGGGTCAAGAATTTTAGTGTGAACATTCATAGGAGTAAAATATTGTTAACAATAAAAAATAGTGAGAAAAAGAAAACACATTCAAGTTCAACAAAAAATATTTACATAATTGAGAAGTTAGTTGCGTTCGTTTACCTTATGATTATTTAATGACTCAAAATAAACATAGTACTAAACTAAGTAGAGTTTGCTTAACTTTCACACCTCATGTTTTGTTTTAAATAATACATTTATCCACAATTGAATAGTTTCCAGTCACATTTCTTCTCTTATGCAATATATAAAACGGTTAAACAAGCATGAATTGGTCTCAACTTAACTTAACTCTTGTATCACAATTTTCCCAAAATAAACTTTTGAAATTCAAAGCACGTACGTTTTCCAATGTTGTTGTGTTGTAGAAAAATGAATATGTTTTGATCATTTTACGGTGAGTGGTAATTGTAAAATAGAAGAAATATACTATTAGTAAAAATCTATCATTAATCTATTACTCAATTATTTGTGACATTCGCAATTAAAAAACATAAACATTAGGTACTCCCGCCACTGAATGCATCCAAAGTATTCAATTTTTAAATTGTCAAGTGATAGATAGATTCAAAGGCCTACCCGTAATTGTAATTATCTGAAACATTAAAATAAGAAGAAAAAAAAATAACAATGATATAAAAATAAGAAGGAAGGAGAAACATGCACGAGTGAAGTGAAGTGAAGTGATCACGGATCAGTGTCTTTCCGCGTCTTAAGCCCAAAAGAATAAAATTAATGATTTGACTAACTAATCTCCTAAACAAATTAGTCTTGAATAATTAGGTCAATAAAACGACCTTAAGTTTGTTTAATTATATTCTGAAAGCAATAAACTACGTAAACTATTATTGGTATTAGTCAATTATGTGAATAGAAGTGGTAGGCAGGGTTGGAACATGCCAAGTTTTGCCTAATGGACACTAATTAAACATAATTTAGGTGTAGAAGCTCGTTTCTCGAGTCATAATTTTGTATTTTAGAGCTTCATGAGACAGACAATAGATACTTCTATGGATCAGGTCAAAGACACAAAGAGACACACAAAAAAGTGGTTGCCAGTTTGCCATGAAAAGACGTAGAAGATTGAAACGTTTTTCTTTTCCACCATAGAATTTAAAAGAGCTCCATTATAAGCTACTCACTGTGCCTGTTTTCCATGTTCTTTTCCACCATGTCTTAGTTTAATTGACCAATTCACTGGTTTGGGTTTAAGCACAAAATGACAAAATGGTTAGTTATAAAGTTGAAGTCAATGTTGGACGGTATTATTTTTTCTATAGCCTCAGTACTTAACATTTCTCATTTGTGCTTTATATATAAAATACACCATTCACACACACTACTACATAATATATGATATCAACATGATTTTAGATAAAACTGATGGAAGTACTGTACTAAACAATTCATAATATATAATATATAAAAGTAGTGCAAATTACATCTTACACGTCAATTTTATAAGATTGAGTTACTCATAGTCCACTTCTTAATATTGTATCAAAAACAAAATTTTGAAAATATCCTAACGAAGTTTGTTGTTTGTTTAATTTATTGTTCCATCGTTATCGAACTGTTATCTAATTATTTGTCTACTCTCATATTTGAAACGTATATGTCTCTAAATGAGATGATGTGTTAAAAGTTTTACATCAACTAAAAACAAGATTAATTCATAGTATATAAGTGGGTGTAATTCTCATTTTACAAACAAGGTTTATAAGGTTGAGTTAGACTCAAAATACACATCTTAACAAAATACAAACAAAATATTGATATTTTCGAGGATCAATAACATAATACAAACATAATGTATTTTGAATTTTGTATAATTATTGACAAAATAAATTCGTTCATCAAATATTAGTGGTTATTATGACAATTTATAGGTTTGATTGAACAAAACATGTATGATCGTTGCTACAAAGGTAAACTTTTTATACTTTTGGCCGTTAATTTTTTGTAGATTCGTAACAAGTCAAGAACAAGTGTGAAACTTATCTGTTAATTGGCACTACGTATCATTTGCGAAGTGGGAAGTGGTTATATTTTTATTTTTTCATGTCTAAATTAAGGAGAGATTAGACAAAGGTGGAAACTGCTGTCGGGTGATAATGTTACAGTTATGAACTAATTTATATTATATTTTTAGAAAGCCCCGTGTTTTTAATGAGATTCCCTAAAAAATATTTGTTTGACACCACATGAACAGATAGGGAATCAAAGAGGGGGAAAATTTATATTTAATTTGATTGATAAACTGCACGCTCCTCTTACGGTAAAATATATTTCATTAGACAATACATAAAATTTGGGAAGAAAAAAACGAGGCATGTAAATAAAAAGGAAAAAAGGCTTGTTAATAGGAGGCATAAAGTGCCAAATCAAACTGTTCATGTAGTTTTAGAAAAGGAAAAAAGAAATATTCCTACAAAATTTTACAACTTAGCTTATTATTTTTAATATAGCATAAATATTCTTATGTCACACAAAAATGTTTTTTTTTTAACTCAAAACAAAGAAAAAAAAGAGAAAAGAACACCATTATTCTCTTTTTCTATTTCTATATTTTTAGCCTATTTTAAATGAACAAAATATTCTACTTCTCCTGATTGTATTATCTGTTGTTTCAACATATCCAGAAAAAAAAAATAACAATTAATGTCAGTCCAGAGAGAATAGTATTCTATTTGTCCTAATTTCTAACGAAGTTTCTCTTATTCAAGATGAACCAGAGTGCATAGTACTAAAATTGAAAATGAGTACTAAGTTAACGAATAGAGCTATTTGGACGCAAAATTATTGTGATGGGGTTGAAAGAAGGAACTAGGCCTGTCTGTAACAACATAAAGGACCAACATGATCTTTTGATCGGGCTTTACTAGGTCTAATTAAGTTAAGGAGGGGTTCTTCCTACACCCCATTATTTTCTTCTTGCACCTCAAAATTTTGCATTGATTCCCATTTTGCCCCTCCTAATTATATATTTAAGTAAATGAATAAAACTATGTCTTCTTCCTTTTCCTTACCCTTCTTTCTACAAAATTCGAGCAACATTTTGTGCACCGGATTGTCCATTCCGGTTTAACTTACCAGATCCGAGAATCAATGCTTTGGAGATGCAGGAAAAAGCCCTTTATCTGCTACCTAGATGCAAGAAAAGGCCCGCAGATAAAATGACATACAAGCCCATTTTAACTTTAAAAAGAAAAGGGAATCTTTTTGTACTTCTGTCATATATTCTCATACCTACTGTAATCTTTTTTTCTAACCCGAACTACCCTTATTATGAAATGCACCCCCTTCATTTGTTATTGTGAAACCTCATTATTATTGTGAAAAATATATCTTTTTGTTATTAAGCGTTGGAAAGAGGTATAAAAATTGAGAGGTGTATACGAAAAAACATTGTTAGTCTAAATTGATCTTGATCTTATCTATAACAATATATAAAGGGGATTTTCCTTTTTTGTGTCCACTTTTTAAAATACCGATTTTACTCTTTAAATTTAATAATTTATTAAATTTTTAAAAATTGACCATTATTTTTATAAACTTTTTATAAAATTAGATGTTTCTGTTTGTTCTCTTCTTCTCTATTTATCAATGGTTATTCTTTTATCTGTTATAATATATTTTACTTTACTTTTAATAAATATAATTTTAATTTATATATTAACTTAATAACATTATAATATTATCACCTACTAATATAATATTACACATATTTAAAAAATTATATACACAGGCGGTACAAGCTAGTATACGCTAGTTATTAAGAAAGAGAATTAAAGGAGCAGGTTCAGGTTCTTACGTTTTACCCGAAATTACACTTTCTTTCACCTATTCATCTGCAAAACCTTTTAGATCTCTTCAAATACTTGTTTATGAAGAAGTGCGCTGAATACACTGTGGCTGACCGTTGCTCCTTTTTCATCCTTCTGTAACCCATCCATTAATGCTTTTTAGGCAGAAGCATTTTCTTGAATTTTGTTTCACCTTCTTTCAGAAAACACCAAAATATAAAACAAACGGTAAAAAGCTGTGTAGCAGGTGGCCCATTAAACCAAAAAAGTTGAGAGGACAACACTCAACACTGCCCCACATCTTTTAAATCACTCATCAAAACTGTATAATTAAACATTTTAACCTTTCAGTAAAATTGAAAAATCCTTCCATAAATGATAGCTACCCAAAATTCATAAATGCCTTATAACAATTAATTTTTTTAAAAATAAAATATTTTGCTAGAGAGAAATATTTCAAATTAAGGACTAAAATCTCTCACAAATATCAAACTACCTTACCATGTCAAGGTCATAGTATAAAACTCAAATCAATCTAACCTGACTCCAATAGAATATTTACGCTTATTATCAGTTTATAAGGAAAAATGGACATCTGAGTACAGAACTACCCAATATTTCAGTCCAAATTACTCCAAAACAATGCTGGCAAACCTCAATTTTGTTAATGTGCCAGAAGATTATCGTAGTTCAGGCTTGGATTTTTGAGGAAAAAAACATTTTAGATCACAAAAGGAAAGACATTTCAGACATACAGAGCGAGAAAAAAACATGTTAGATCAAAAAGGAAAAGACACTTCGGAGAAACAGAGCAAGGATGTTTCAATTCAGGAAGGTAATGAACAATGACTGGATTCAAAACGACAAATTGTGATCCTGTTTTGAAAACTAACCATTCAAGATGTTCAAATTCCATAGCCAAATTCCTAATCGTGATCTAAATGGTATGCAAGAAACAAAAATGTGTTGGTTCATCTGATAAAAATTATATTCTTACAGTTAAAATAACAAGAGACAATTCTAGTAGAAAAGTGGAGGAAAAATAGACATAATCAGAAAAGTAATTCAGAATAGAACTACAACTTAGTTACTACATATATCCATAAAACCATGGTAAAACAAACAACATGACAATTATGCTGGAAAGTATCTAAGTTAGTCCTTGTTCTATTTCCCAATATAGAAGCCGAGTAGGTCCATACATTATACATAAACAGATTGCAAGACATAAAATCCTCAACACTAACTGCAAAAAAAAGAAGGTCGCCAGCACCACTTTGATTTCACTTAGCTAAGAATAAACCGACAATGAAGGAAACCTGCAAAACAATACCACTTTTTAGCAATGAAGGGAACAAGACAAAAGAAAACAATGGCACCAACCAAGCTAAAACAGATTTGAGAAAACAAAGACATTATGGACAATGCATGTTTACTTGGGTCAGCATTGATCAACATGGCAGTGCCGCCAAAGTTGCATGTTCCACCATTTCTCTTGTGCTTCTGCCAGTAACTGTTGAAAGCATAGGAGGCGTGAGCAACCACAGTGTCAGGATAATAGCAGTTTCCCTGTGGCGTAATCTCCATGCAATCAGCACCACCCTCTCCACAAGCGTAGTCCATAGCCTGTTGCAGGGTATCTTCAGGAACACTAGGCTTAGCCACACACCACACCTTCTGAACAGGGAAAATTTGGGGATAAGGTGAGCCATTGTGTAGTGGATCACAGGGAGGGAGTGTGAAACCATGAGGTGAACTAGCTGGAACACTAAATGGTGGCTCCTCAGGGGAAAAAGCAGGAGAAAGTATTGGTGGGGGTGAAGAAACTACTTGTGCTAAAGGAGGAAAAGGTACATTGGAAGAAGCCATTGGTGGCTTGGCTATTTCTGGTGTTGGAGCTGGCCTTTCTGGTAAAGAGCCTATTGGGCTAAAATCAACAACTGAAAGCTTTCTACTTGCTGTGTTTTTCCTCCCTTTTGTAACAATGGCAATGACATTTATGTTGGTGAGGTAGAAAAATCCAAGCTTTTTCAAGGACTCAAAGTGAGAAGACACCAAGCTCAAACTTTTATCAGAGAAATGGGAGAAGCCATGATGTGGGATCACAGAGTATGTGGAGTTTACCTCTTGGAGAAACTGTAAGAGGGGTTTCACCATTTTCAAATCATTGGTAGAATAAACTTTGTTTAAGCAGTCCAGAGTAAAAGCAACAGAAACTTTTATGTCTTTCTCCAAACCCCACCTCTTGAGTGAGTGGTAGACATTTTTCAGGGAAGACAGAACCTCGGAGAGGTGGTTGTGTTGGTGGTGTTCGTGGCAGAAAGCAGTGGTTCCCACAACTACGGTGGTGATATTTGAGGCAGGGTAGTGTGCAAGAACGTTGTGTCTGAGCCATCTTTCAGCCAATAGAACACTGAAAGACACCTCTTTGAGGTCTTCACCACTCACTGAAACAGCCAAGGGAAGCTCATCGGCTTGTGATGAGGCTTGTAAAATGTCATCACTCGTCTCACATAGGTTGAGGAACTCAATGGATTCTTGACCAGTTACTGCAAATTTGAACCAACTATTAGATTGAGAGGAAAGAAAAAAAGAAGAAAAACCCACATTACAAAACATTCAAAGTTGAGAACTTTATGATAAGAGAATGGTGAGGTTTTTTTTACTCACCAGTAAGACCCAGAAAAGAAAGAAAGAAAATAGGAAATAGCCACCCCATTTTCTTCAGAGCTTTTGTTTGAAACACACTTTCTAAACAACCTCGAACTTGCTGGGAAGTTCTTGGCTCATGCACTTCTTATGTTGGAAATGTGACTTTTTAAAGAGTGCAGAAGGAACCCACCCAACTCAGATGTTTATGAGTTTCTCTTTCTCCACACTGCCTACATTTGCAGTTCCACATCGAAAGCTTGAACCATTTGGGGGGAAATAAAATAGAAGTTAATACTCGTCCTGTAATAGTACAAAGAAAATAAATAAATACACATAACTTTCTTATTTTTAACTAATTCTTACCAAGACAAATATGAAAAAATAATGAGTTTAACATAACTTTGTATTATAAGTATATAAGATTTAGGAATTAATGATCATGCAATAATGAGAATTAAAGAAGAAGTGAAAAAGTATATATATATATATATATATATATATATATATATATATATATATATATATATATTTTTACAATAAGAAATACACAAAGGTAATAAAATAGCGAAAGACTTCACTTAAAATATAATGTTAAAATAAGTTTTTACATCGTTTCCCGTAAACTATTACGCTAATAATATTCCAAGTATTTTTAAATAGCATTCACACTATATAAAAAAAATACTTACCTTTTAAATACTTTTAATGAAACAATATTAATATTTTTTATTAACTAACATTTTTGTTAAAATTTTAATATATAAAGATAAAATAAAATTTTAAAATATAAAGTTAAAGAAATTAATTGCTATATGTTAACAATGCCAACAAAATTACACCATTAAAATTATCATATAATTCAAAATTCAAAATTTTGCAATAATTTACTAAAATTAAATCACAATATATTTATTATTTTTTTATTAAAATTTTTGTATTAAATTTAATATTTTAGTATAAAATTTTATTTCATTAAAATTATTAAATGATAATATAAAAGTTATTTAATGTATTTTATGAACTAAATGTGTATTTTTAATATTAAATTTTTCAATTCCTTACATATTTGATAATATATCATATTTTAAAAAATACTTAAGTCTGAAAAATAACATTTTAAAACTACAAATTTTACTAAAATATATATTTAAAATATGTGATTTAAGTGGTTCAAACTAGTACTATTAAAGATTAATTAAGTTAAATTAAATATAATAAAAAAAAGTAAATATTAATCTCAACTCCATTTGAGAAATGCTTTTGAATTTTCAAAGTTAGTAACCAATTCACTTAAATCGAACCTATGTACACCCCATCAACAGATGCAACCAAGAAAATCCACTGCAAGTAATCAATCCAATAGGAAATGTTTGTAATTTTAAAATTTATTGAACTCTAAAAATACTAACATTTGCACTATATCAAACTTATTTAATTGATTTCTGTATGGTGTTATACTGCAATCATAAAGAAATGGAGATTTTTAAATTGAAATTTGTTCATTGCAACGTGAATGGTTGTGATGAAATTCTAAAAGACAAAATCAATAAATCATTCTGAAATTTGTGTGTGTTGTACTAGAAATTTGACCTAGGAAAAAGAGCATAACACGTGGAAAAAAAGACTATGTGGAACTCGTGAATCGAAGGAAAAGAACCACACTGAACCAGCACAGAAAAGGAATCAAGACGTTACAAATGAGCCCACAACAGACCCAATGGCCCAATTCTCAGTACCGTGGAAGAGACGGTTAACGACAATAGTCTAATTTTGACGTTTCTTACCGTACAACTAGAGAATAAAAGTTCCGCCAAACAACCTAAACGAATCGTTTTTGTAACACAACATAGTAATAAACATATGTTTTGTCATGCCTATTCTATGAAGGTAAATTTTGGGATTGATTATTTATGTAATAAGCTTATAATTAAGTTTAAACTTATTTGCTATTTACCTGAAGAGACTAATTCAGTTAATTATTTCATAAATTGAGTTCATAAGCTTGTTTACATTGTGGATTTGTTTGTTTTCACGTTTGAAAAGTTATACTAAACAATTGGGTTGAAAGGAAGCAACTGGACCAATTAAAAAACACTGCAACATTGGACATAGCTAGGCCCAGGAGACATCATTTAAAATTAGTACACTGTTGACATCAATAGCCAATGACTACTAATAAGTAGTTGATATCACTTGTGTTGTGCTATATGATTTTGTTAAACAAAATATCAGGTTCTAGAATACCTTCTCTTTAAATGATTAACTATTTTTCTGTAAAAATTATTTCTATTTAATGTTGAAAAGTACTTCCTGTTTCTAAAATGATTATTATAAATAAATTATTAATTAGTAGTTCATATGTCAAATTTAATTAGAAGATAGGAATGAGAATACCCCATCCTTTTCGATCATATATTTCGTATTGAAATATCCCATTTGTTTGTGTTTCAACTATTTATGAAGAAGATGTTGGTCCACTTATATTTGTTCCAAACTACTCTAACGCAAAAACATTCATTTTATAGAAATTACTTGCCTAAAATACACTCTTAGGTCTAGCAGTGAGAAATTAGATGCAAAGAAGAGTATAAAGAAAAAAATTATATATTTTTTTAGTTACACGTATTGAGAAACAAATTACGCGAGAAAAAGAAGAGAAAAATTATCAAAGTGATTATTAGTTCCATATTAGATAAAATATACTAAAAACATACACTTTAAATTATAGAAAAAAAAAACTGATATTTTATGATTATTATTAAAATTAATGTTTTATTAAATTTAAAGAAATATATATTCTTACAAAATAATTACAAATAAATAAATAAGGGTTAAATATGTTTTTGATCCTTTAAATTTTATTGAAAATTGAAATTAGTCTCTCTTCGAAATTGTGTACCAATTTAGTCACTTAACTTCATAAATGTGTGAATTTAATTATTTTAACTATATGTTGTTAAGTTTATAATGTTAAGTTTATTTCACGTGTTTCAAATGTATTTATGATAACATTTGAATCGCTTATATCATTTGACACAATTTTTCTTCAATGTTAGTTGAAATGTTATTACGAAAAATGTTCTAAACATTAAATAAAATTAACAAAATGTTATTAAAAGACTAAATTCATACATTTCTAAAGTTGAAGGATTAAATTAATATAAAATTTTGAAAGTGGATTAATTTCGATTTTTACTAAAAGTTAAATAACTAAAAACATATTTAACCTAATAAATAATTTTAAAAATAAAATAATTTATATTAACAAAGAAAATATATATAATTATAGATAGAGTAACTACAAGTGAAATACTTTAAAATTAGACGAATAGAAAATGGGTAATGTTTTAGAAGATTAAAATCCAATTTAAATATTTTGATAATAACTAAAAATGTATTTTATTCGAAAAATAATAATTTAAACTTACTGAAATATTAAAAAAAAAAGGAAAAACTTTTGTTTCAGCCCGGTACAAAACCGTGAATGATATGATCTGAAAACACTTTAATCGTGTCAACATGCATGTACACTTTGAGATGTTTATTTTATTTTTTTTATTTTTTTTCTGTTTTAAGCTAAGAAAGACGTTATTCACTCTCTCAGTGTGTGAAGATGGATTTTTCGGTGTGAGTTCAGAACACCATATTCCAGCTGGAACCCTCGAGTCCATGATGATAGGTCCACAAAAAAAAAAACATATCTCTGACTTTTTCTACCATTTCTTTTTTCCACCTTTGGAATCTTAAGGTTGTGTTTGTTTATAAAATGGACTCATATACTTCCAAATCTAAATTGACCAGTCTTTTCTGGTTACATGTTGTGTCAATTTCAATTAAAATAAACAAAAATATTCACAAATATCCAAAATATTCATATTCACCACAATCTTGTACATATCTCATAAAACAAATAAAATTATAGATTTGTAAAATATATAATGTGATCAAGAGAAAAAAAAAACAATTGTTGAAGTTATATGATAAATAACATTAATAGGAACAATTTCATTAATTTGTAAAGTCATAAACCAGTTTTGTTGATTAAATTGAATGTTATTAATAATAGTATGTTTACCTTTAGGTTTGATGGAGCTCCTAATAATTTCACCTGGTAGTGAAGAAACATATAGAAAGAGTGGAGTGAATGGTTGTTCTTTAGGGAGCAAATATGCGTGCACTGCATCTTCATCTTAACACACAGATATCTATCACTATTAAAGGAGGAGTGCTACGTATTTAATTATATGTCTTTTTCTGTTTGTTTAAATAAATTATTTTTTATTTTTTTATTGAAAATAATTATTAAGATGATAACAGTTTATTCTGTGTTTTATTTTAAAGAGTCATCATTCTTTATTTTAAAAAATAAAAAATTTAAGGAAAAGTCCATCTCCTTTATTTATGAGAAAATATCTAAATTTGATACTATTTTGTGCAATTTTTTCAAAATATTTTTTATCTTTTTATTTTATTATTTGAAAAAATCCAATTAAAATTAAAATAATTATGATATTGTCTCACTTTTTCTTATAAATGATATATATATATATATATATATATATATACATAAGAGAATAGTTATTACAAAGTATAAATTAAATTTTAAATTTTAAATTTAATAAAAATGACATCATTCATTAAGTTGTGTAGGCAATGAAAACATGTAGAAAGACTCAACTCAAATTCTCAACTAACTAATGATTTCTTCAACAGAAATTCTTTTTTGCAATACACAAAATGAAACAAATTCATAAATTTGTATTTTATTGTAGTTTTTTTTATCGGTTATTGACCTTTCACATTAAATTAAATCTAATATAGTTAAACATAAATTGGCTTTTATACCAAACATCGTATATATGTCAAAAACTTTTCACGCAAATTTATGTGTTTTGCATTGATATTGAACCTAAAATAAACAAAATATATTAAAAAAAACACGTAATAATTCATGATTATGTTAGTGAATAAAATGAAACTTCTTAATTAGCCAATAACTTGTCAATAGAATTATTTTATATATATATATATATATATATATATATATATATATATATATATATATATATATATATATATATATTATTTTTTCGATATGCGATAATAACACATTTTTCAAATTCAAACTATTTTAGTTTTATTATATATTAAGCAATATAAATTATAATCGAAGAATTTTTTCTTCTAGACGATGACAATCATAATTCTTAGATGCTAATGAAATGTATAATCAATGTTAAATTTTGAATAAAACTTTAAATCAAACCTTCAGAATTTTTTTCTTTCACTCTACACTTAAAAATAATGTGCATTACAGTATACATAACTACTGTAATGTCAAATAAATGGAAAGAGTCAATTTCAACTTTTATTACCAGTCAATTTCACCTTAAAGCACTTAGTTATTGAATTGTTTGATAATTTTTTCTTTTAATTCATTTAATTTATAAATTTCCAAGTAGTTATGAGCTAATTTTGTCATATCATTGATAAAGCTCGCAAAAAAAAAAAAAAATCATTCCATACTATAAATGACACTAATAATTTATTTAAATGAAAAAGCAACATACAATCCGTCTGTTATGTAACTATTGATAATTTAAATTGAAAGATAATAATATTTTAAAAGTTATAAACTTAGCATAGTTTAAGTCGGGCATTGTTTATTTAGTATACATTGTGTTGTGCTACTTCCAAATGTATTACCATAATTTTGTAAAGAAAAAAAAAATCCTTTTTAAGCTAACTTTTTAAAATTGTTTGGTTTTGGGATGATTCATCAATGGTATTTAGTCATTTTAATTAAAGACATCATCACAATCAAAATAACTCTGGTTATAAAAAAAAACACAAAAGAAAACATCATTATTATTTTCTTAGTTTTTAAAAACCAGACAAAACGTGTTTATTAATTAATTGACTTAACAAATCTTAGTTTAGCTTAGGTGAAGTTTCAGGGAGCCATTTTTATGTAGAACACCGGAAATAGGTCCTACTGCCACTAAAACAATAGTTTATCCCATGTTTTCCATAATTAAGTTACTTGGACCGAAAAAGAGAATGAGAAAGGGTTGGTGTGTTTGAAAAAAGAAAAAAAAAATGCTTACAAAACATATTTTCTATTAATGGCTTATTCTTTTTGTTGTGATTTAGGTAGGGGAAACATAAAGGGGAATATATCTAGAACCATTCAGTAAGGAAACAAAAACATTAAATACTATGTAACATATAGACGATGGGTTGGTTTTATTCCACATGATCTAAGAATATATTCAATTAGATGTAAAGATGGGTAAAAAGTGTGAGTATTTGATCAATCGCCTTCTCAACACAGAATAATATTCCTAATTATGGTTAACGGTACATTAATAATAGAAAATGATTTTTTATCACTTAAATTTTAACACTCAAAAGAATGTAGTGGAGCTTTATAACTCTTAACCTACTACAAAATTTAAGAAGAGGGTCAGGTTTTTGTTTGAAAACGAAGTGAGAAATTGCATAGTGGCGAAGAAAGGCATAACTTTAATGATGGTGTTGATTGTGAAGAAAAGGAATTAGTAAGAGGGTGTGATTGCGTAGTGGAGGAGTCCAAATAGAAACAAAAGTGAAAAGGGTGAAAAGAAAAGGTATAAAGCATTGGGCTGGGGCGTGTGCATGTTCCCCACACACCACAAACAGGGTCGACGAATCAACGAAAGAAAGCACAAAGTGGAAGAAGAGCTTGTCAAAGATGACCCCACACTTACATTGCATCTTTCACCTGGGATTAAGTACTGTTACAAAAGATCCTCTCACACACACATAATACACCAACAGGGTTTACAGTAAGAGAAATGATAGGTTGACATCCACATTTGACCACTTTTTTTATCACTTTTATAGATTACAAATTAATTTATCTTGAATTACAAATTAATTTTAAGGTGGTAAAAAAAGTGATCAAATATAATTGTCAACCTATCATTTTTCTTACAATAAATATGTTTACCGTTTTCCTAATCACTTACCTCCTCCATTCCGTCGGCAGGATCCGACAAGAATAGTCTCCTTCTTTTTATGCTTTTCTTCCTGTACTGTCTCCTACCAGTTTTAAGTCTTTTAATGTGTCGCAAAACTCTTTCTCAAACCATAATCATTTTAGGCTATTTAATTACTTGTGTAAATAAAAAATTGTTTTCAGTGATTGAAATATCACATTTCTCAGATTTTATTCAGTTTAATTAACATTAATGAACGTTTAGAAGGGATAAAATTTATTGTAATGAGTTTAGGGATTTTTTACCAAAAAAAAGAAAAATCTTTATATACAGGATTCATCACTTACTCATTACTCATAAAGACCGATATCTATAATTCTTTACCCATGCCCTACTGATTTGAATTGTTTATCAAAACAAACAACATTATTGAAATTTTCACGTCAAAGATAAATAAATTCATAATATATATTTAATATGAAAATTTTATTTTATAAGTTAATTATGTAGGATTGAATCAAGTTTAAAATTCACTTCTTAACATAATATTTGAGTTGTAAATTAGACTCTATCATGAATTTGATATTGGTTGAATTTATTTTTCCATTCATAAAATTATTTTTAAACTTTCAATTAAGTCCCATACTGTATCTAAATTTATTAGCATATTTATCTCAAAATATGTATCAATTTCACAATTAAAAATTTTAAAAACCCGGAAAGTAAAATACAAACAAAGAAAGACGCATTTTAGATAACAAAGGAACATTAAAGTGTTCCCACTATATTTTTATCTATGTTAGTGGTGCATACGAATGAACACGACAAAGTGGAGATTTAATGATTTTTTAAAACCTTATTATATATATACATAAGGGATTCCTCTTTCTGTATCCACTTTTCAAAATACCAATTTTACTCTTTAATCTATAATTATATATAAAGAGGATTTCCTCTTTTGTGTCCACATTTCATAATTTAAACTTTACCCTTTATAATTTAATTATTTATTAAATTTTTAAAAATTAGGTTAATTTTACCAGTTTTTATAAAACTATTTACTTATTTTTCTCCTACTATTCATCAACAGTTATTTTTCTCATATTTTCTCCATACATTTCACTTTAATTTTTATAAATATACTTTTATTTTGTTCATTATAACATTACAATATCATCAATTATAAATATAATTCCAAAAAATGCGTACACACAGGCGCGATAGCGCTTGTGTTTACCCTAGTATATATAAAGGGGATTCCCCTTTTTGTGTCCACTTTTCAAAATACCAATTTTACCCTTTAAATCTATAACTATATATAAAGGGGATTCCCTCTTTTGTGTCCACATTTCATAATTTCAACTTTATCCTTTACAATTTAATTATTTATTAAATTTTTAAAATTTAACGATTACTTTACAAGTCTTTATAAAACTACTTACTTATCTCCTTCTTCTTTTTTCTCATACTATTCATCAACAATTATTTTTCTCATATTTCCTCCATACATTTTACTTTAATTTATATAAATATACTTTTATTTTGTTTATTAACATAATAACATTACAATATCATTAATTATTAGTATAATTCAAAAAATACGTACACATGCGCGATAGCGCCTGTGTTTACACTAGTATATATAAAGGGGATTCCCTTTTTGTGTCCACTTTTCAAAATACCGATTTTACCCTTTAAATATATATAAAGGGATTCCTCTTTTTGTGTTCACTTTTCAAAATATCGATTTTACCCTTTAAATATAACAATTTATTAAATTTTTAAAAATTGACCGTTATTATTACAAATTTTTTATAAAATCATATGTCTCTGCTTCTTCTCTTCTACTTTATTTATAAAATTTTTAATAAATATAATTTTAATATATATATTAACTTAATAACATTATAATATTATCACCTATTAATATAATATCACGCATATTTAAAAAATATATACACACAGGCGCGATAGCGCCAGTATACATATATATATATATATATAGAGAGAGAGAGATTAATTAATTTTATTTTATTTTCGAATCAACGTGTAAGATGAAACGAAATGTTATTATTTATTGTACTTATAAAATATCATATTTTGATGATAAAATTAAAAGTTAAAAAAAATCCTATTTTATATTTATATGTTGTATATGTAAAATGTAACTCGTAAATTTGTATAACATATATATTTAATTATATAGTTGTGAAACTAATTCATTAGCAATTACAGGGGCTTATAAAACTTATATCAAGTATTTTACGTAGTGAAAATAGTAAGTTATATGTAACTATAATACTTTAAAGTCTACTTGTATGCTCCTGTGGCATTCAAAGAGTATTTTATGACTTGCATTTGTGCATGTGAGATTTCAAATGACAGAGACAGAAAGTTAACATCAACCATATAAAAAATAAGAATAAAAGTTAAAGGAAAACTTATGATAATTTTGTTAATAATTCACTTGGATTCTGAGACTTAATCGAAGATTTAGAAAACAATAGTCTAAGTATAATAAATGGCTGAATTTAGAAACCAAAATGATAATAAGTAATTGACTTTAAAGACAAATTAAAAAGGAAGATGATCTCAACTCAACATAAAGTAAAATTATTTATTTTCATCTTGAATTGTCACATGACTACTATGAGTAATATCTATAATTATATATAAAGATGATTTCCTTTTTTATGTTCACATTTCATAATTTTAACTTTATCTTTTATAATATAATTATTTGTTAAACTTTTAAAAATTAACGGTTATTTTTACAAATTTTTATAAAACTATTTACTTATTTCCTTCTTCTCTTTTCTTCTATTCATCGATCATTATTTTCTCATATTTTCTCCATACATTTCACTTTATTTTTGATAAATATAATTTTATTTTATTAACTTAATAACATTACAATATCATCTATTACTAATATAATATCACACATATTAAAAAAATGCGTAAACACAGATACGATATATGTGTTTATGTGTTTACACCGGTAAATATTAATGTCCATTATTACAAACAGACATATATACTAGCGGCTCCGTGCGTACATATATTATCTTTTATTTTATACGATTAGTAAACAAAAATAAAATTATTATTATTATATATTGTATTGAAATTATGTGGAGATAAAAAATTTAATTATATAATGTCAAATATTTTAGACATCTACAACTTAATCCCATATATAATCATTTATTTTCTATCTTTTAAATTTATGGGTATTTTATTTCTGCTATTTGTGTTCTTGCTTTATCTTTTCCTTCATATTTTTTTATATTTATATTAGTACTCTTTATATATGATTTTTTATTATACCTATTAAGTGTAAAATACTCTATATATAAACAATATCAAATGAAAAGTATATATTTTTATTTTTTATAATGTTTCTTAAAATAAACCGACAATAATTCTCACTCTTTAAAAATAATATTCATAATTTATCTTCATGAAAATTATAATAATTATCGAGAGCAAAATACACGTGCTTATAAATTAAGGATATCAATAAACAAACCCTCCATTTGATAGTTTTCACAAACCAACACGACCCAAGACAAGATGGACGCACCTCAAATATGGAGTGCAATAGAATCCAATGGCTATGTCTTCTCATTATTTTGGTTGTCCACTTTTTGGTGTGTGGCCACATTTTCTCCACAAGATCCTTGTTTGTTAATATTTTTTGAATTATTTTACTATTTATTTCTCCTAACCGGTGTATTCAACAAACAATGGTAAAAAATTAATAGATAAAATGATGTTATTCAAAATCAACCATAAGTGTACAGAAAATTATGATAATGATAATTCATACAATTAACTAATTTTTAACTTATATTTAATTAATAAAATTTTCATTCAGTTGGACAAAGAAAGTAAAAGGAAAGCCATACAAAAAGAATATAACACCAACAAGCGCGAATTTGTGCCTTTCCCTCATTACTTGCAAAAAAAAAAAAAAAGGGAAGTTAACTTAAAGTATCCACAATATGTTTATCTATTATTTTCATATATAATGCGAAAATGAAGAACGTAGAACATTGCCACGTTTCATTCCCACTAATAGTATAATGCTACAATCTTTCCTCTGTATTCATTGACTTCGTTTACTACACTGTAATTCATAATTTAGTAAAATTTAGAAACAACAACATTGCATTTGAGAATGACATAAATTGAAAAAGAAAGATTAAAGTAAAAAACATAGAAAAAAGAGAGAATAAAATAAAATAAAAACGGCTCCTGCTGACGGAAGCTTTGTAGCATCCAGATCTTATTACATTACAGCCGAAAGAAGTTTCCTCTCTTTCTCTCTCTCTTTTACACAGTTTCCTCTCTCTCTTATTTCGAGGTGAGGAATTTGCGGGAAAGAAACGAAACCCAGACATGAATTGGGTGAAAGAAAAGATAACAAGGCAACCCCACGATAATTCGCCATGAAAGCTCCTCACTTGAGCTTCTTCTACTTCCTCACACTGTTCCTCTTCCTATCCATCCCAGTCAACACTGCAAAAAGGGTCAATAGTAGTACCAGCGCTAATGAATCTGGCACAAGAAGAATTCTGCACCAGCCATTATTCCCGGCGAGTTCGGCACCACCACCACCACTTCCGGTGGAGACTCCGCCCTCTCCGGAAGGCGGAAACATCCCCTTCTTCCACGAGTACCCGGCGGGTCCCCCACCGGATCAGAGCCAAGCAGCCCCGTCGGGTTCCAACACTTCAATTGCAAACCCAACTGCGACACAACCCACAAAGGGAACAAAGAAAGTAGCAATCGCGATCTCAGTGGGGATTGTGACCCTTGGAATGCTCTCAGCGTTGGCCTTCTTTTTGTACAAACACAGAGCCAAACACCCGGTGGAGTCTCAAAAACTCGTCGCTGGGAGTGGGAATAACAATAACAATAGCAATATCTCAAACAGAAACGAGGTTGATTCAACTGCGCCACCGTCGAGTTTCCTCTACATTGGGACAGTGGAACCCACGCGAGCCTCTACCAACGACTCGCGAGACAACAGAGATGTTAATAAGGCCAACAGATCGCCGTATCACAAGCTCAAGCGATCCGATCGCTACCGTCCAAGTCCTGAGTTGCAGCCAATGCCGCCGCTCAGTAAGCCTCCCGACGGAAACTACCCGCCGGCGGTCTCCTCCTCATCTGAGTCCGATGAGGAAAGCCGCGGCACGGCGTTTCACTCGCCGCAGAACTCGTCGGTTGATGGATACTATACGCCGGCTTCGCGGCAGAGCTCTCTTGTCAACGGTAGTCCTGCGAAGCGTGACACGAATTCCACGCCCACACCCGTTGTTCCGTTTTCCAAGAGAACTTCGCCCAAGTCACGCCTTTCGGCACCCTCGCCGGAGATACGCCACGTCATCATTCCGTCTATAAAGCAGCCCCCTCCACCGTCGCCGCCGCCACCTAAGCATTCCAGAAAGCCGAAATTTTCGGCGCCTCCCCCACCTCCGAATTTGAAGCATCTTCAGTCAACAACCGACACTGTTTCGCATGTGTCAAAGAGTTTAATCAATCCTCCACCACCACCTCCACCTCCGCCTCCTCCACCGCCGCCGCGAAAATCAGTGTCTCCGGCTGTTAGTGCTTCCTCTAATTCTGCATCTGTAAAGAGGCAGTCTTGGTCACCAATTGAAGGTAGTGTGACGAAAGGTTCAGAAGAGGTTGAACAGAGTGTGAGCTCTTCCGAGAGGCTTGAACCCAATGACAGGGATGGAACCAAACCAAAATTAAAGGCTCTGCATTGGGATAAAGTGCGTGCGACCTCAGACCGTGCTACAGTGTGGGACCAGATAAAATCAAGCTCGTTTCAGTGAGTTAAATTAGTTAACTAACTCTTGAGATAGTATTCGGTATTAGTATAACTGTAAGCTAATGTTCCTTTGTTTCTATGATATGGCGTTTTTCTTTAAATAGGTTAAATGAAGACATGATGGAATCGTTGTTTGGATGCAAAGCCACCAATTCTGCCCCGAAAGAGCCTCCCAAAAAATCAGTTCTTCCTTCGGTTGATCATGAGAACAGGGTGTTAGACCCGAAGAAGTCACAGAACATAGCTATACTGCTCAGGGCTTTGAATGTGACCAGAGAGGAGGTGTCTGAAGCTCTTTTAGATGGTAACTTGCTTTTCTCATTCTTCCTAATTAGGGGATCTAATTAGACATGATACTTGAGCATAGATTTCTAATTTGGGTAAATTATATTAAAAGGGTGATTAGTTCATCTTACTTTTAGACATTTTTGGGGCCCTAAGCTACAGTGTTGACTATTGAGTTCATGTGCAGTATTCCCTTGATTAGGTTGTTAATATCACCTACCAAAAGAACGCTTCTAAGATATGTTAATATATTCGATTCTGTGTATTGTGTGGGGAAACATGGAGTGAGGGGCATAAAGTTCCACCACTGTTTATGCCAGCGATGTAGAGGGAATAAATCATACAAGAAACAGAGTGTATAGTACAAGTACTTCAACTTGAAGTCACCATCATAGCATCTGAAATTAAGTATGAGAATGTCTGAGCAGCATTATGCCATGTGCATTATTATGTTGAACTATGAAATTAGGTATTCAGTAACTGTGATCTTAAGAGTGCGATCAAGATACAATCCAACTCATAAATTATGATAATCTTGGTCATAAAACATCCTTTAGAAGTATAAAACAATAATTGAACATCCACTAAGGTGGGATCACACCCCACTTCATCCTCCAGTCCAAACTGAGAAAGATCTTTTCTTCACAAACTATTCTTTTATTTCTATTGGAATTACTGTCATTAAACTCAATACTGACATGGTCACTGTAGTCAATCAGCTTATCACTGTTACAATTCCAAAACTTCCTAGCTGTGCAATTTCACACATGGCACAACCAGACCAGCACACCGTGCTTGCTTCCAGTGCTCTAATCCAAAAGATGGATTATTGTTCTTTCTGAGTGTACCACATTTCTTTTTAATCACCATTCTTGCTTCTAGTGCTCCAATCCAAAAGAGGGATTATTGTTCCTTTTGGGTGTACAACATTTCTTCTTTAATCTTTGCCTTTGTGTCAGTGTTTATCTTTTTCTTTAGAAGTACTGATTGATATCTAATTCCTTGATATAAACTGGGGACAAGCCAGTAAGCGGTAACTCTCGGTTCTATGTTCCTTATAATCCACTGCCTGTCAGCAGTTTTTCCTAGAAACGGTTTAAAGTATATTGCTGTCAAAGATTTAAATGTCATGCAGGTTTACTGTCTATTCATTCTTATTCTTAACAGAGGATCTACCTTACTTTTGTACATCCACCTCAAATAGAACTACTAATTGTAACGTGTTCCATAAAAAGCCTGCCATTATATTTTAGACTCAAATTTAAAGTAAAGTTATTCTTAGTTCTTAATTGTGTTTATCTTCTGTGGAGGTTGATAAAAAGTACCGAAGTAAAGAAAAAGACGGACGTAAGGCTTTTTATCCTTGTAAAAGCAGCCATATGATAGAGTAATTACTAGCATGAAAACTCGTGAAGACAAGACTGAGGACTTTCCTGTAACGATAGGTTTACACCATAATATTAAATCCTTGTTTAATATATAGTCTTGGATGTGTTTACAGCGATGTATAAAAGGTTTTATTCAAGTGCATGCATTTTAAGGTCTTGATCGAGTAATCAAGAAAAAAAAATTCTAAACTTGAATTTTGGAGACAGATTGAAATCAAAGCTTTTTTGCTTAAGGAGAAGAAAATGAAAAATGTGTAATACCACAAGTTTCTAAGTTTAATTTTATGGGGATCAATATTACATAATGATAGAGTAATATATGAATATGGTTACAAGTTGAGTGATTAAAATGGAGAAAGACATCAGGAGTTATTTTTTATTCTAAAGTACATATTCATAAGTTGTCATACTACTATATGATCTGACCGTACCTATGGTGGTAGTAAATGTTAGGCTGTAAAGATGCAAGAGAAAAAAAAATGGGATTAGCATAATTGAGTATATCAAGATGGATGTATGACTACACATGAGAAGAAAGAATACATAATTATTGTATATCGAAGAGATATTGGGGTAATACCTATCTAGAAACTATTGATAGAAATTAGAAAATATGGTGATTCGGATACAGGCAAAGAAGGCCATTGTATGCATCTGTGTAAGTAAATTTTGCACGGGATATAGTCATTTGAAAAGGAGTAGAAGGATACTGAAAGAAATTTTCCTTGACATGCCTATTGTTTGTTTTTAAAAGCAATTCCTTATCTACATCCTGTATTTTCACTTGAGAACAGCAAAGGATGTATTTTCACTTTGCTAATTTGCGGTATATTTTTGGATGAAACAGGGAATCCTGAAGGTTTGGGCACTGAGCTATTGGAAACACTAGTAAAGATGGCTCCGACTAAAGAGGAAGAGATAAAGCTTAAAAACTACGATGGTGATCTCTCAAAACTGGGATCTGCAGAAAGGTTTCTTAAAGCAGTGCTTGATATCCCTTTTGCCTTTAAAAGAGTTGAAGCTATGCTATATAGAGCCAACTTTGATTCAGAAATTAACTACCTTAGAAAGTCTTTTCAAACCATGGAGGTCTAGTTTCAACCCCTTATTATATCTTTGTTCTTTTGCACAAATTCCTTGTTATCTTTGATTTCTTGATCTCTTACAGGAAACTGACAATTCAGTTGTTAATATCTTTCAGGCTGCAAGTGATGAATTAAAGAACAGCCGCTTATTCCTCAAACTCCTTGAAGCTGTTCTAAGGACGGGAAACAGAATGAATGTTGGCACTAATCGAGGGGATGCTAAAGCTTTCAAACTGGAGACACTCTTGAAACTAGTAGATGTAAAGGGAACAGATGGAAAAACCACATTGCTCCACTTTGTGGTCCAAGAGATCATTAGATCTGAAGGTGCAGGAGCTGAATCTGCAAACGAGAATGTGAAAATGGATTCCAAATTTAATGAGGATGAGTTTAAGAAGCAAGGATTGCAAGTTGTGGCAGGACTTAGTAGAGATCTTAGTAATGTAAAAAAGGCAGCTGGAATGGATTCAGATGTCTTGAGCAGCTATCTTTCAAAGCTTGAAACAGGGCTTGATAAAGTGCGATTGGTTTTGCAATATGAAAAGCCAGATGTGCATGGCAATTTCTTTAACTCTACGAAGCTATTTCTAAAATATGCTGAAGATGAAATTGTAAAGATTAAAGCGGATGAGAGAAAAGCTTTGTACCTTGTAAAAGAAGTCACGGAATACTTTCATGGTAATGCAGCAAAGGAAGAAGCCCACCCTCTCAGAATTTTCATGATTGTAAGAGACTTTCTGTGTATTTTGGATCTAGTGTGCAAAGAAGTGGAGAAAATGCATGATAAAATTGTTGGTGGTTCTGGCAGATCTTTCCGAATACCGCCAAGTGCATCATTACCCGTTCTCAATAGGTACAACCATCCAAAGCATGATAGAAGCTCGGACGAGGAAAGTTCATCCCCCTAGTGTGTGAATACGAAAGAAACCACAGTCTTTCAGAATAACAGGCAAAGTAAAGGAATGCTTTTCGATAGCCACCTTCCCAGGATTGGATTCATTGGGGCCATTTCAATTGTAATGGTGGTGAAAAGACAACCCTCCGTGAGACTGAACATCAAACACTCAAAACTCCAAAATGCATGGTGGTGATGGGGTTAAGAAACTGAACTCGCTGGTTTCCCAGTATACAGAAATGGGATGCAAAGGTTCGTGGCATCCTCATCCTACTTCGTATGAAGCATAAATAAAATTTTAAATGGGAAGTGCAGTGAATGCGTCATTTTGTTTCTTCTCCAATACATATTCTACAGTCAAAATAGATTTTATTAGGTCAGAGCTCCACACAATTGTCATATTGTAGAACGTTTCGATTGCACTTAAGAGGCTCCTATATGTATTTTTTAAATCAATTATAAATAATAAATATCAATTTTGCAGCAACTCTTTGTGTGTGCCCAACATTTAAGATTTACAGCAGCACTTGCACTAGATTCTGTAACTAGTCTTCAATACATTCAATGTTTGAAGCAGCAGCCCTAGAACCGTGGGATAAGAAAATAAATGTTGCAGTGGGTGATAAACTCCAATCTCTTACGCACTCTTGTTTCACTATGGAAAAACCAATCAATTAGTGAGCTTCGAAAGTGAACATTACCAGTAAGCAAATTTCATCGTCAAAACGTTCCACTGGCTTGTTTACTGAGCCAAATTCCTCTCTTCTGAACATCATATATACATAACTTTTATGTTTCTAGTGGGTTATTATATTTTTTCCACTGAAGAAGACTTGCAAGGAGGAAACGAGATCAAAAAAAGAATCTAATAATTCAATTTGGCGATAGTTTTCTATCAACAGTTAATCATAAAATCAATTTCTATAAAATTCTAGCAATTTGTAAACTAAAATGTAAGGAAACATTGTGATAACAGTACGTTGACTAGATTTAAACCACTCTTTCATTGTTATAATGGTCACCATCATCAATAAATTCTTGTAATTTAAATACAATCAGACACTGATATCTGTACCTTTCTTGGGTGAATCATTATGGGAGTAACTTGATCCACAGTGAACCTGCTAAAATAGCTTCCATCTTGAACCATTGTAGATCATACCTGAAAGACACGCGTGAGAGACAGGATCCTTGAACAAAATACATGTACAATGTACGCCAATAATATATCATATTGAAGTTAAAAAGTAACAACAAATTTTCTATCTAATACCAGCAGAAATATGATCTTAAATATTTTGACGGAGAAATTCAAATGTAAACGGTAGGTAACTGACTAAGACGCCATTTAATCGCATGAATAACACGGGTAACGGCGCAACTATCAAAGTCCAGATAAAAAAGAGTAAAGCGACGTAACAAAACCTTGTGTGCTCTGAATCCACCACTCAATGGTCCTGAGAATTTCTTTAAATTGAAAATTGTGTTACATAATTGGAAGAACATATACCAAAAATATCTAATTATCTACCACTAAAATATTGTTGGCATGAACTGGTCAAAATGAGTCTATTAGAACATTAGAACAAATTAGTTGACGTGTCAGAACGCTTAATTATTAGTTGCACTCTTAATGAAGTATGTGGCATCCTCTTTTCTCTTTTTTCTCTTTTGTAAAACAAAATCAACACTTTCATTTTGCTCATTTTGCTCTTTACTATCGTCGCCGGCGACAATATTTCAGGGAACTGACTCACGTTCTACCTATTTTTTATTATGAATTGAAAGGTGATGCTGGAAAGTGTAACGGAGAGAGAGAATTGGAACGTTTTTTTGCAGAAAAAGATGGATGGTAACCGTTTGATGAGTGGAGAAGGACAAGGGAATTTTGATGAGAAGTAATTCTGGGATTAACACTTTTATGGGAGTGCAAGAAGAACAAGTGGGGTGTAGAAAGAAATTTCTCATCCTTTTTTTCTAATGAAATGACTTTTTTTCTTTCTCCGGCCCAAACCAATAACCACACAAAAATACAAGCATTTCGACAATTTTTTTTAGCCTCTCGTATTTTCTTTCTGCCATTCTATACGTGCAAAGTTCATTTGTTCACCATAGACAACATTTTGAATTTTGAAAATGGCTTCCTGCACCCCTATTTTTTCTACCCACACCTCTGTAAGGGTGAGCAAATGGCAATTTTACCCTTCCTTCTCCTTCCTTTGTGTCCAAATCTAAATCCAGCCAGCACCCCCTTGATATCGTGCACACTTCCACGACGTTAGTTAGCATCGCCTATAACAACAAAGGTCTTTTTTCTGAATTATATATATATATTTTTATAACGTTACTTTTATTTTAAACTCTTAAATAATAGTATTATGGATCTTTATTTTTATATAATATTTAATTTTGTTTATTATATTTAGTGTGTGACTTTGATTTTTTGACAAAAACTTAATGTTTTGTAGATTGTTTTCGGTGATGGAGGAGCACATGCAACGGTAGTTGCATTAGGTAAAATTGCTGATGCATCTCAAGAGACAAGTACTCCACCTTAGTTTATCAACTTACTTTATCAATTTGAGCTTAGTATCATTTAATATACCAATGCGCACCACTCATGTAAGTTTCGGATTGTTCAATCAGTAAGTATGATGGATTTTACAATGCGTAATAAAATTTGTATTAATAAAAAATAATATAAATTATATTTTGAATTATACAATTTACAGATAAATTTTATTTTGGATTATCTTTTAAATTTATATTATACATCGTATAATTTAAAATATAAATTTACATCATGGGCTGTATAGTCCAAAATATTTATAATCTTACAATCTTAAATTATATTTACCTTAAAAGTATAATTGGAAATTTAAAATTTAAAATATATGAGAGTGCAAAAGAAGTTATGGGATTGCAAAATGAAATTCCCTTTAATTATATAATCTCTAAATTTATTATAGAGTATTTCATCTAAAATTCATAAATGTATAATACATAATCTAAAATGTGTTTTTCGATTGTGTAATATAGAATATATATATATATATATATATATATATATATATTACATAATCTATAATATATTTTTAAATTTAGAAATGTATTTTAAATTATACATTCCAAAACATGTTTCCAAAATTCATAATCTAAACATTTAAAGCATAGACAATTTATATTTATCAAGCACTTTAAGAAGTTGCACGAACAAACCATGAGTTTGGAGAAAAAAACAACATTCCTTCACTCTTTTTTTAGTAGGCACACTTGCTCAAAACTAAAATTGAGTTTATTTAGGTATTAAATTACTTGGCTTACCTCGTCTAGATCGCCTAAAGAGAGATATATAAAATCATTAAATTCTTTTAAAATTTTGTCTACTAAATAAATAGAAAGGTTAAGGTAATTTCATGGAAAATCAAACCTATCATAACTTATTCATTTTATTTAGAATTAAAAAAAAAATCGTCCCAACACTATTTACTAAACTTCATTTTATTATTATTTCAAAGTTTGTATCAATTTTGTTAATAATATTAATGGCGTTAGAGTTTCTCTCTCTTCCCATAACACTCTTTTTCTTCGCTCCAACATTATTTATTTTGTGGTGATATAGACTTGGAGGTGGCTTAAAGCCATTTGTTCGGGGGATTTACGCAGTGTTCGTTTGAACGAATTACACTGTTGAACCAGATTTGAGAGAGCGGATGTTGGGGATCCAGCGCGTTTGTTTTTTATAATTTGAAGGAATATGCGAGAGAGTATTTGGGGGATCCCCTCAAAAATGCGAAAATAGTGCATATGGTTTGGGTAGACTACCCTTTGTTGTGCTTGGACGTGGTGGGGTGGTGTGATTGTTGAGTCCAATGGAGGGGGAAGAAGATGAGGTGGTTCAGTGTGGTGGGCGAGGAAGAGGATGAAAGGGTGGCAGTGGTTGTACGAGGTGGTGGCTAGGTGATAACTGTGCTTGGACGTGGTGGGGTGGTGATATGCATCGGTTAGCTAACCAGTGCTGCAATGTGTTGAGTGGATGGCACCGGTTACGTAATCGGTGTCTTGTTTATAAAGGGAATGACACCGGTTACGACACCGGTGTCGTTGGGTATTTATTTATTTTATTTTTTTGACGTTCTGTTTTGGGTTTTTCAGGTGGAGAAGTTACTTGCAGTCGCTGAAGTTGCTGGAGGAGTTGTGTGTCTCCACTGCTGGTGAAGGTGGTCAGTCGGAGTTGATGGTTTTTTTGCAGGAGTGAGTTATTTTTGATGTTGTTTGGTTTGTTTGCAGGTGGAGGCGTTATGGAGTTTGTAAATTTACAAACTCGTGGAATATGTCAACAATATTTGACATGTATCATGAATTCAGTAATGAGAATAGTCGTAGTTGAGCACAACACTGCTAAGATAAACGTCTTTCTTACTCAAAGCCTCAATTTTTCTGTAGGTTATGCTACGAATCCCATGCCCTCAAACTCTTCTATGAATCTCCATCTTTTACCACCTTTAACATGGAAAGGCAAAACCATAGAACCTTTAATGCAAAGTAAGCAGTTATTTTATACTCCACAAAGCCATGCCAGTGTTCTAAAGCCTAATTGGAAGTCCAAAGTTATGGAATGTCTTTATGGTTCCATCACAACCTGCTGTCACAATGGATAGTCCCCATGTTTCTGATTGTATTTTTTGACATTAATAAAAATTCAAAGTTTTTATTTTTTATTTTTGAATTAATTTTAATTATTTTTATGATTAAAATTAATTAATTTAGAAATTATTTTAACAACATCAATTCAAAAAATTCATCTTTTTTTACACAAGGTATTATGGTAACTTAATAAATATATCTATTTTAACAATTAATTTTATCTATCACATCAATCAAATCTTTCACTAACTTTCATAAAACTTATCTCCAAATCCACCCACTTTATTCTCTAAATCCACTAAAAAAAAACACAAAAACCCATCCACCTAAATCTACACAAATCCACTCCTCCATACGAACAAAGCCTTTGAGTTGTTTCAAACATCTTGAGGTACATCCTGGGTGGCGCTCGTTGAGGTTGCAAATCTTCACCACAAACTTTTTCCATCGTCTTTGTCAAGCTTCTTTGTGTTTAGAGTTTGGAGATCAACTAATTAGAACCTCAAGATGATTTATAAGAAAACTATTTTTTCATGGGAATAGTTGGGAAGTCAATGAAATCAAAGAAAAATTGGTCCATCGTTAGATAATAAATAATTTTATGACCAAAAGAATAAGAAAGTAAATGAACATAACAAACAATGTCATAAAAAAATATAAAACATATTAGAAAAGATATTCCTCTATTTGATTTTGTTTAATTAAGAACAAAGAGAAATTTGTCATCTTTGATCATATTTTCTTATTAACACTTACAGAACTTGAATATACAATTAACATTTGGTTTTAAACCAACTCTTAGTATCCAAAATTTATGTATCTACCACAAGGTCATAATCATTGTTGCAAAAAACATGATGCTATCCTGATTCCTCTTGTTCTCAAGATCTTTTCAACCAATATTTTCCACCTAATTTCATCTTTCTTGCTTTGTTTTGATATTCGTTCCTTAAAGTTCCTGAAATCACAAAATGTGTTACTATTGTAGTAGATGATTATGTTGCAAAAAGTAAAATTTCAAAATAAAATACGTATTCTTTTTAATTACCTGCATAAAGGAACTCTACAATCGTCTGGATTAACACATAATCGAGAGTGTAACTCTAATAATTGCCACATCCTCTTGCAATGAACACAACCTCCAGGAACTCTCAACTTACATGCAGCAAAATGACGAACAAGCAACTCTAATCCGCTACATGTTGAATACTTACATGGTTGGTTTACTCGAAGATCTTTATCGTGAGGACCAATAGTTCGACAACCATCTCTACATATATGAACAAGAGCTTCCATGGCCTCGTACAATTGTAGATATACCTTTTTGTCATTCATTTTTCGGATTCTTTCCTTTTTCATCTGTGTAATAAATTTATGTAAAAGCAATTAGATAAACGACTAATCAAATTTAATGACATAAGGTAAGCAAAAATGATTGAGTTGTTTATTTGGTAATATATTTGTTCATTTATCGAGTTTTAATTTCCACAAATAAAAATGCAAGTTTAATTCTTAATATGGATATAACTTAAGTTGAATCTACATGTTAAGACTGAAAAGAGATTGAATGGTGTAACTTTGCAACAAAATATTTTTAACGATTATAAATTGTCATAAAAAACTACTTTATGGATTTATATATTTTAGTTTATAGAGACTAAAAGTTAAAATGAAAACAAATATAAAAACAAATGGATAGTTTAGCCAAGATAGAATAAAGCGAAAAAAGTGATGGTCTTACATTTTCTTCGTCGATCATTGACTCTAAAATTTCCTTTTCTAGAAGTGGGTGACTTAACTTCATTGTTTTCCATCCTTCTGATTCTGAAACGACTTTGAAGTTTTTCAGTATCTTGCGATGGCAAATGAGACTAAGTCTTGGAGCATCACAAAATAATGCTAGTTGAAATACGTCAACCAAGTTATCTATAGTGAGTAAACCCAATTCTAGTTTTTGTTCACATTCACACTTCAAGTGAGGAACCATGTATACATGTGATAACACCAACAAATGTAGTACAAACTCATCCATATCTTCTTTCTCGTAACTATAAAACAAAATTAACAATATGTTTTAACAAGTGTATATTAGAGAAATATAATGCAATGAATAGTGAATATAGTGAAATAAGGTCACAAACTCTCATTATCATATTTAATTACACTAACAAGTCAATTACATATAAGTGTAATAAGCAAAATTTAAAATGTTATCAAACATTATGTGTTGTTAATGATTTCCACGCCAACATGACAACTAATCAAACATACCTATAAGTGTATAAATATCGAATAAAAACTTGAACTGCATCATGTGGAACTCCAATGATTGAGATGATTCGCCATCGACCATATCGATGTGCTTGCTTTAGCATGCCTCTTAATACAGAAGAAGCCATGGCCTATTCAGATAATATGACGTCAGTGACTTCAACAATGGAAGACAAAAAAAATCAATGTGTTTTCAAGTATCGATCATACGTATGTTTAACAATAATTAATACAATCATAATAAATTAATACAATAATATTCCAAAGATCCTTAACTCAATGTCAACATGAATTTATTTTTTATTTTATATATGTAAACAATGTTTTACAAAAAAAATTAAACATGATTTAATCATTTACTATATCATATTATAATGTCATGATACAATCATAAGAAAGTTCTTTAATGGAATAGAATGAATGAACTTACAATAATGTTAGAATGAGCATAAACAACACCACCGCTATTAGTGTTAATGCAAACATCTGCTTTATAACCTTGATGAAATAGACGCTCCCATAAATCCTTTTTTGATGAAGAGTCATTGTTGTTTTGTCTTCTTGATTTTGAATTATTAGATATCTTACACTCACAAGATGAATTGATTGATATTCGACGTGACATAGTAGGTGGTATAGGAATTAATTTATTGCCATTTCGGAGAGACTTAGAATGGTTGTAAACCATGTTAGTCATTGTTTTTTATATTCTTTTTCCTACATAAACAAATATAAAATATCATTTAGTAAAGAAACACATTATTTACCTATGTAAACATTAAATTATCACTTAATAATATATCACTTTAAACATCGAGCATTTATTTGAATATAATATTTAAATGTTTTTAATATCTCCGTTGCGGAAAACTTTTATTTTTAAACCTTAAAAAAAAAAATCATCTTTCTAAGTCCCTCTTCCATGAAAATATATTAGATGTGATCCTTATTTTTTTTTTAAATAAGAAATTTTGGTGAAAAATGCTTAATTTTTTTGCACTCTTAGTATAAAAAATAAACATATAACTAATAACAAATAATCCTATAGTTTTAAAAATAATTATACAATATATATATATATATATAATTTTTTAATATTGATAATATATAACAAAAATTACTCTCACAAAATAAAAACTATATTACACATTTCCATCCGTGAAAGTTTAAAAGGAAACATTCTATTCCATTTTTTGAAAGGTTAAAACCCAGCATCGTCTTAGTATCAAATGTACTGTTCTTTATAATAAATATCATCAGAAGCATATAAGAATATTCATATTTTCTATCTATATAATATCATTTACCATATCAATGCTATATGTAATGTTTATTATTATTATTATTATTATTATCATGATCTTGTTAAAAATATAACTTAAAGCTGATTTATCTGATTGTAACTTCACCATAATTGAAAAAGAAAGTATCTTACGAAAATTTTATCTACATCTTTAATACATCAGGGTTGGTGAAGTGGGTTTCATCTTTATGTTTTTTTTCTAAGAAATTCTGATATTATATTTGCTTTCATATGCTCAACGTGGCTCAGAAAGTCCATTACATAGCTCAAGGGAGTTTTAAATATATTTCAGAAAATAATTAGCTTTTCAACTTTTAAAAACCAGTTGTCTTAATTGATATTAGTATTTATACATCGAGTGTTTAATTTCAAATCACAAATGTTTTTTTTTTGTGTGGATAAATTGACAATCTTAAATAAATAACAAAAAAGAAACAAATGAACATCAATAGAGCAAATTATGATCCAAAAAATGAAAAAGAAAGAGAGAAAGTGAATTGGATTACCTGGTCTGAACTTTTAAGTGTTCCTCTGAAAATTGCTTGAAAAGAATACAATTCCAGAGAGGATAAAAACACAACAAAATATTATGGAATCAGAATCAAATCCTTCAACACCTTAACCTTAACTAATAATTAAAATAAATTATTGAGGTAAAACTCTCCTTTTCAAGAAGATCACCACCTTTTGCATAACAAAATTCAAATATGGATGATGCAAAAGAGAAGAGGAGAGAGGAGGATGAGTTATCAGAGCCTGTCTACAATTTTGCACACGTTTCCATGAAAAAGGAAACACAATTCTAAAAAAACACCTTAAATCTATCTCCCACTCGTTTTTAACTAAAAATATCACCAACAAAAAATGTGCTTGTGTTAATAACATATGCCATATGCACATAGTTTTTTTTTTTTTCACAAAATTATTGTTTGTTTGCTATATTTTAACGTAATTTTCAAATAATCGTGTTGGAATATCGTTGGTTACTTCATAAAACTGTGCAATTATGTTACTTGTCCGTGTTTTTGTTATTCTGCAACAAAGCATTTGTTGAGATGACTCAAACTGTACACTTGTAATGAGCGATATAAATTATAGGGTTAAATATGTTTTTGATCGCTCAAGTTTAAGCGAAATTTGAGTTTGGTCCTTCATCAAAATTTTTGACCAATTTAGTTCTTCATCTTCCAAAATGCGTGAATTTAGTCTTTTTAACCAAATTTTGTTAAGTTTATCTGACATTTCAAGCGCATTTCACGATAGTATTTAAATTATTTATACTGTTTGACACATTTTTGCTTCATTGTTAACTTAAATACTATCATAAAATGCGCTCGAAACGTCATATAAACTTAACAAAATTTGGTTAAAAAGACTAAATTCATACATTTTGAAAGATGAAGAACTAAATTGGTAAAAAGTTTTGATGAGGGACTAAACCCAAATTTCACTCAAACTTGAGGAATCAAAAACATATTTAACCCTAAATTATAAATTAAAATTTTAACGAAAACACGTTTTACTAATAATAAAAATAGTTTTTATTTAAAATTAAATGAATTCATTAAAATACTTCAAATGTAAATTAGAAATTATTAACTCCATTTTCATAACTCCATTTCTAATCAATATAAATTATAATTGTGCATTTACTTTGGTTCTAATGGCCTCTTTTATTTATCGAATAATTAACCCAACAGAATTTATAGGTTGTAAATTTCAACATATTCAAATGGAGTTATGAGATGAAGATTAACATATACAACATTAAATTGTAAATACGAACCTTCGCATGCAACAACAAAAAAATTCGACATTGTTGTTGTTTTACATATTATTGATTCTTCACACATATGTATGTAAGATGACAATGTGAATTCATCCGTCCTGATTTGTTTTGTCTCGTATCTCACATGTAAAAATAGACTAGTTTACTCTCCATAACATTTGATTATGAGTTTATGGGTTGGTCTGTTATACACATAAGAAATTATTTTGTTTTGTATTTGTTTTTTGCTATAAAATACAAGAGAATAAGATTTTAATTACTTTATTTTTATTTAATTAAATTAATAAAAATAATAAATTTCATAAGTCTATTTCTTAAAATAAGTATTATTCATAAGTTTATAATTTATAATTTTAGAGAATAAATCTATTGAAAATGAAAATGACTTTGAACATGATTGAAAACAAATAAAAAAAGAGAGAAAGAAATGAGGAAGTTACTTTTGGATGATTGGACGTGAAGATGGATTTTCAACATATATTTTGGATGCCAAAATATTTAAATAGATGTATATTTTTTTTTCAGGGTGCCAAATATATAAACCATATCAAATTTTTTTAAAAAGTTAAATTATATATATAAGAATTTGGGGGCCAAAGTCCTCCTTTACTTCCATTACAATATGTTGCAGGACGTAAATGATCGAGATACTTTTGAATGGATTGGAGAAACATAACAAATGAACAAGTTGATTAGAAGAGACACGTAGATTTGTTATGCTATTGTAATTGACTTTTATAAATTTAAGTAATTGTGAACTATGCATACTAAATGTCGGTCAATATATTGTTGGCCTACATGGTATGTGCATTATGTGAAACAAGTCTAAATGGACTAACAAACTAAAATATTTAACTCACCATTTAATTTTTTTACGAACTTATAAGCTAATCGTATAACCCATCCATATTATTGTCCTTGATTTGTAAAAGTTTAAAACGTGTTCTTCAACTAAAATGTAGAACATTAGTTATCTTAGGGTTAAAATAAGGATTCTAATCCACAAGCAACTTATATATGATTAGTGCTCTTTTTATATGGACGAAAAATAGATTTGAGAAGAAGATAAAGAGTTAAAGGCAAACCACTTATTTTTTTAATCACTTGATTTGTACTTTAGCATGAAAATCAACTCTACATTTAAATATCAATATAAAGTTATAGGAAATATCTTGATTAGCCTATATTAATAGGTAGTGCATGGTACTTAATTTACCGCTGATTTAATATAGAAATATAGGATTTATTATTGTCTGAAAAATTGTACTCTCTTGTTGGAGTAACGGTGAGAGTGAGTGTCAGGATTTTGATTGGGCTTTGAAATTTAAAAAGGCCCAATGAAGAGGAGAATTTGAAAAAGAATCTTTTCCCTCTCTTTATGGATTTGAACGAAGAAGTTTGGAGGTGAGTGATGTTACAGTGGAGAAAGCGTGATGGAGAAGAGGCTTCGTTCTTCTCTGCACTCCTCAGCGGAAGAGTTCATATCCTTAGCCACCAAACAAAACCTCAAATCTTCAAAATCCTCATTCAAAACCCTAATCCATTCCATTAAACCATCCTCTCCTGTGTGTGCTTCTCTCCCTTCCACCCTCTCCGATTCCATCTCCGCCTCAGTCCAATCCTTCCAGAACCTTACAGGGTCCAACTCCGAACAACAACCTGGCTCCCCTCGTAGTCCTCCCGCCAAGCGCCGCCGAAGCTCCTCCCGCTGCTCCGAACCTAAACCCGTCGACGAGAAACATGAACTTCTCGCGCGCCTCGAAATTCTCGCCCACATTGCTCTGCTGTGCGTTTCGCACCCAAGAAAGCCGTTCCTGCTCTCGGCTCTTCTTCCCGGCATTCAGGTGCTGCACGATAATTTGATTGTTTTTGAGTCGGAGTTGTCTCTGTCGTCGGCGATTGAGGGTTTGTGCGAGGAATGGTGGAAGGAGAATTTGGAGGGAAGGGAGTCGCTGATTTCGCAGAGTCTCCCTTTCCTGCTGTCGCGGTCGCTCACGCTCAACAAGAAGGTGGACGTGCACAAGGTCTGCGTGCTCCGCGAGGCGTTCACTCTGTTCGATTTCGACGACGAGAGCATCGATGACTTGAAGCTGTTGCTGATTCGGTGTATGATTTCGCCCTTGTATTTGAAAGCGGAGGATGGGAGGAGATTTCTCGCATTTGTCTTTGGGCTGAGCCATCAGCTTGGGAAGGAACTGTTGGCGATGATTCGGTCCCAAATTCCCTTCGGGAGAAAGTCGATGCTGGAGGCTTATGGGGACATTCTGTTTCGAGCGTGGAGAGCTGGCCAAGGGGATTCGAGAAGCGAGATAGAGAATGGGTTCTTGCAGGATTTGATTGATGCTGCCATACATGCTGCTTCTGGACCTTTTGCTTCGTATATTAGGAGGGTCTTGGGAGCTTTTATTAACCAGAGGACCACTGATGGGGTTGAGAAAATGCTTTTTCGTCTCGCCGAGCCTGTCGTCTTTAGGTCTCTGCAGGTAAATGGAGATAGAGTTAATAAACTCCTCCCCGCCCCCCTCCCTCTTCTGTTTTACTTTTGTTGTATGTTGATTTTGAATTGTTTTTTGCGGGTAGACTATGTTGATTATTAGGTTGCTAATCACTAGCCAAAAGGGGGAGTGTTAGGGTGGAACTGATGGGATCATGAAAAGGTTCAGAAGGTATTTTTTGTAATGGTGTTATATGAGTTTTCTTGAATAATTTTTAAGTTTAATGATTTTATTTGTTTATTGAAAAAGTATACTAGTAGGTTATTTTATTTTCCCAACTCCCTCTTTGTTAACCAAACAAGGGGTTCTTCCTCTCCTTCCTTCCGCTGACATTCTTTTCCTTTGTTCCCCTCATTTGAACCAAACAAATTATATGGATGTGATACCAAGTTATAATTTCATGATGCTCACATTAAAGGGATCCTCTTAAAGTTGGGTTTCTTGAAAACCATTTTTGTTTGAGTTGCAATAAATTTAAATTAGTAAAAGTGCTATTGCTGATATATACATCATCTACATCAATCTCTCGTTTTTGTCCCTGCATTCGAAGTTTTACATAGCCTTCTCTTTACTAGGTTGCAAACTCAAATGTTCGTCAAAATGCATTGCATCTACTTCTGGACATGTTTCCACTTGAAGATCCAGATTCCACAAAAGAGGAGAAGGATACATTGCTTGATAAGCAGTTTTTCCTGTTAGAAAGGCTACTTATGGATGATTGTCCAGAAGTGAGAACAATTGCTGTTGAAGGTTCTTGTCGCGTCCTCCATCTGTTTTGGGAAGTTATTCCTTCACCAATCATAACAAAGGTATTAACAAAAATATTTGTTGACATGTCTCGTGATGAATGCACTGATGTTAGGCTTTCCACGTTAAACGGAATCATTTATTTGCTTGGAAATCCCCATTCTCACGAAATCCTTAAGGTGCTCTTGCCAAGACTGCAGCACCTAATGCTGGACAAAGTCCTCGCAGTACGAGTTGCTGCAGTAGATCTCTTAGTCCATCTAAAGGATGTTAGAAATTTTCAGTTCAACAAGGTACATGAGTTAAATTAGAATTGTTTTAGTAAGGTTCTATGTCTAGTGTAATTCTTAATAGTATACGTTCTTCTATTTGTTATATAGGTGACGGAGCTAGATGTGCTATTGTCTGCACTTGCTATTGATCAACCTCCTGTAGCTCAGAAGATAACAAAATTACTTATACCTTCGTACTTTCCCTCAAATGTACCTGTTGAGGAAGCATGTAATCGCTGCATTACACTTGTAAAAAGGGCTCCAGTGGCTGGCGCAAGATTTTGCAAGTTTGCCATCTTGGAAGGAGCATCTAAATCTCATCTTATGGAACTGGTTAAAGTATTCCTGAGTTTGATTTTGTCACCACATCAGCTAGATGCTAATCAGATTGATGGTTTCCTTGCCGCTATTTGTTATGTTTGTGATGACTTAGCTGGTGAACCACGCTATATAAGTGCTCTCAAAGAGTTACTTGATGGAGAGAAACTGAGAGGTTTACTATCTCTTGTGTCTAAAGGTGAAGTCCGTTCTTCTTTATTCAACATTGTCTCTACTGTGTGTCCTGATGATGTTGCTGGACTTCTTGAAGAATGCATGGGTGTTGTCACAAACTGCAGTGGTTTAACTGAGGATGTTGGTCGACAAACAGAAATCAGGTCTGCACATAAGTTATTACTTTCACTGGGTGGTTTTGATGACTTGATTGGAGCCTTAGCGGCCTTCTTGCATAAGGCTGCCTATCGTTGCCACATTAAATTTGGTACAGACATGCCAAATCAAAGCTTTTCATTTGCCAAAAGTAAGAAATCTAAATCCGCTGGACAATTTTCAATTAAATTGAAGATGATTAACAGAAAGCAGTCTTTTAAGGACGATTATTCAGTAGCTGTTGGAGTGGCATGGCAAGTTAGAGATTTGCTTCTTCATGAAGATATCAGAAAGGCTATTATGAAATCTCATTGTTTAGAGATGTTGTTTGTTTCTCTCAAGGTGATTTCTGAAGTCAGTATTGTGCATTGTGTGCACTATAAAAACATGGACATATCTCCTGTTTTGGCATATATAGCCCTCGCTCTGCAAATGACTGTTGATAACGTTGGCAGAAGTTTACAAAACGGTGATTCAAAGAGGAAGAAAACTAAGAATGATTCTTCTAAATTTTTGTCGGAGGCAAGTAGAATCTTTGCACTTTCTTTTTAAATATTTGCCTTATTATAATTTATCTACCTGAATTTTTTTGCATTTCTGATTTTCTCAGATTTTAATGTGTTCTTAGAATGATCTTGTGCATTTTCATTGCTTTGCACATTAATGCCAATGATTTCCTATGGTAATTTATTAAATTATAATTGTTTTAAAAAATGCTTGCTTCTCATTTCTCTTATTTCTTTGAATTTTAAAATATATATTATGAATTTTGATCAAATGCATAATACCCGCGGCCAGCACCAAAGTAATCTTTCAAGGAAGTTTAGAAATGCATTAGCTTGGTGAATTGAAGTGTGCACTAATAAAGTTTGAGCTTTATGGGAACTGCAATTTCATGTTGACTTATTGACTAATATACGTTTGCCATGGAATTTGATTTGCCTGTATCTTCTTTTGCCAGTCTTTTTGGGTGATTTTTCGTTTTCATTATTTTCTAAAACAAAAAAAAATGCAATTGTCTGGCAAACTGTTGAATTTGTTTATCACTTGAAATTTTCAGGTTTCCAGCAGATTATGGTATAATGTTTATACTTCATGAACTAATTAATTTTATTTTTAAGACCTTCTACAATGTTCTTGGTCTTATACCAGTTATTAACTTAATCAGAGTATTTGGTTACCAAGTTATTGGTCAAACTAATCATTGGTTAATGATACGAACTATACTAAAAAATTCCCAAACATGTCTATAATAAAAAAAGTTCTTATATTAAAAAAATATTAAATATCCTCTTCTTTTTTTTTCTATTCAAATTGGTTTTACTGAGTAATCGATTCCATAGCATTTTTTGTGCAAAACCAGCTAAAACCATTTATATATCGCTGCGTCTAGGGCGCAACAGTTTGACTGGCTGGTCTGAGCCAGCTTTCATAACACTCCCATTCTTTTTACTGAGGAATTAATATCAGATAACATCATGCATTAACCAGATTGGTTTCAACCATGGCTTGATTGATTTGATTCCATCTGTTTGCTAAAAAGAAAAATCATTTGAGCAGAATATCTTGGAGCTGACAATAGATCATGTGCTCAACTGTTTGGAAAAACTACTTGGAGAAGGTGACATCATGAAAAACCACAATGCTGATTCATGTAAACCGCAGCCTACCAATAGAACGGATCAAAATTCCACAAAAAGGCGTAGGCTATCTCCTACAGATGCAAGTGGCCCAAGTAACCGAGGTGAGTAAATACATATAAGGCACTGTTTTTTCAGGTTTCTCGTCTTTTGATCTTCATATTCAGTAAGCACCATTAGTCATTCCTATCATAAAGAGAATGTCGCACTTTAAACCGTTGATACTATTGGTAACAAAAATCATTATTGTAGACAACGGTTGCTACAGAAGGAGCAAATATGTCAATTTATTGTTCTGAGCTATGAGGATTTAAATATCATCCCAATATCTACAAAAAGATGTATGTTATTTAATTTGTAGAGGCTCACTTTCCGTTTAAAATCGAGTCTGTTGAGAAGACAACTACTTTTTTCGTATTAAGAACAGAAGAGTATTTTTAATTTCTATTTTCAAGTTCTGTTTTTTTGCTTTTAAAATCATGAATAAATCTCGGTAAAATTGGCACAGTCATGACTGTATCAGGTGCCACCCGGCACAGCTACCAAGCTTACACCCAATTACCCACATCTTTGTACTAGGATCACAACAGAAGAGGATGAGAAAACACTTACTTTGGAAGCAATCTTCGATTTTGAATGAAAAATTATTCTGAAACCAAAAAGAAGGAAATCAAATAGACCCCTAAATTTTTTGTTTTAAGTACATTTTGTGATTATGATGTTTAATGTTCATATATAGCTTGGAACTCGACGAACTTCAATTTTCTGCAGAAGAGAAGAGAATGTGTTTGTATTGTGGTGTTTGTCTTTGCCCATTGTTGCTAACTAACTCATCAAAACTTTTGACAAGTTATATTTGTGTATGCAGACCTGATCCATGTTATTTCTTTGTATATTTCTTTATCCGTGACTAATTATCTGCAAACATATGCATAGGATCCACAAATGATGCCCAACAAGTATTTTGTGTGGTAAAGATGCTCACTGCTGTTCTCAAGTTCATGGCTGATGTCACTGCTATGTGTTTTGCTCCTGCCAAGCATGGATTATTCTTAAATTACACATCAAAATGTGTGCAACATATGATATCGTCATTGGACCAGCTGCATCGTAACCAAATTCAATTTAAGGAAGAGGATAAAAGAAATAGTGCTATTTGCCTGAAAAGCTCTTTCACGTATGCAGCGAAAATACTTAATGTGATACTTGCAGGGTCTGGTGATTCCTCAACTTCACCAGAAGCTTTTGTTCTTGCAAATAACATGCTTGATTTAATCATTTCAATTGAGTTGTGTATGGGATCTGGGTATGCATGGCGTCTTGTTGCATCAGTAAAGACTTGGCTGCCTGATGTTCTCCTAGGGTTGGGATCTACAAGTTTTCAAAAAAATACCGACTCTGATGAGGAACATTCATCTGTATCCGAACAGATGAAGTTGCATTTTCCAAAATGGCCCTTGATTGTAGCCAAGACTGAACTTTTTGAAGTAACTGAAGCTGAAGAAGATGATGAATGTTCTCAACCAGAAAAATTTTCAGCATTCAATAAGCTTCTTGCAATGCTGATTGTATTACTGAAAAAAAATTCCAGTATCATGGATGTAGTTGGCAATATTTTCATGGTTTCTTCACTTGTTGGGCTAGAACAGAAGAACTTTGGGCTGTTATTAGGACTCTTGCGGTTTGTTTGTCTTAAGCTGTTTAAACATGATGACCGGAATTGGGGTGACATTATGCTGTCATCTCTGCAAGAACTTTTTCCCAAGATAGACAGGGAAATTGCAGAAGAAAATGATGAAGATGAGCTGGAAAAACTAATTCGTGCAAAGGAGTTGATTGAACCTCAGTGGATGTATCATCTGTATGAAACTGGAAGAGTCACCTTGGTTGATGACTAGAAAATTTGATTTGTTCGTATTTTTTCCTCTGTAGGAATCTAAGAGTATGATTTATAAAAGTTTGATGTACATACTTTTATGCTTGGCAACATTAAAACGAAAGTTTGCCAGTACATTGTTGTTTTGTTTTTTCCTGAACTGTACAGAAATGTATCCAAACCCTCTAAGATTGTATTAGCCTGGTTTATTATTACATACATCCCAACCCCCATCTAATTTCCCAGAACATTGTTACTTTTTTTTTATCTGAATTGCACAGAAATTTATCCAAAGCCTAGCTGTTTGTTACTTAACTTACTTTTAAAACAGATGCTTTACGAGGATTGAGCTTCTTGTTTGATATTACGGCTTGCTATAACTCAGCGAACACAAGATTATGGCTATGCTCGAGGAAATAGTGTATTTAAATAACGGAAGGGACGATTCAGGACCACAATTATAGAAATAAGAAACAAATGGGATTTCTAAATAACAATTGAAATAAACAGAGGAATGCTAGTAAAAGTTTAGTTATTTACAGCAACAAGCCATAAATCATAGTGCTTTCTAAGAAAATAAACAACGTATGAATGAAAATGGTTAATGGTAGTTGGTCATTTGCTCCGAGACTCCAGTGATCATCTTCGCTGCTCTATATTTTCTTCCAAGCCAAAGTCTCGAACAATACGAGATTAGTTAGAGAATGTACAGGAACAATGGGACCTTGAAGCAATGTAACAATAACTACTAGCAACTAATGATAATCAATGATTGCTTTTTGAGGAAGAGTTTATCCATTCACGTGCTTTTCAAACAGGGATCTTCTTTAAGCGAGCAGCAATTGGCATGCCCATAAATCCAACGAATAAGCAAAAGAACCACTGTGCCAGGGTGAGAGGTGTTGTGTTTGCGAAGGTTCCCAAGTACTCAACTATTAGGATTTGGAAGAAAACCGTAGCGCTGATCACACACACGAAAACATAATTATCCAATATGCCTTTGAAAACGTTTATTTTCTCCATTTCACGTGAATTTATCTCATTGAAAACCTGCAAAACCAAATCAACAAGCATCTGGTTAGACACTTCTGTACAAAGATCGAACAAACATTTTGCATAACATTTTGGATTATAAATAATCCTAAGCAAATTGTCAACTTTTCAGAAAAGTTACCTGACAGAAGACAAATGAGTTGAAGATAAGCGTGTTTAAGACCAGGTCCGAATTGGGGCCGTCAAGTAAAAAGATTGTTTTTCCTCTTGACTGAAGAAACCATATGACCATAAACTGATACAAGGATTGTCCCAAGATGTTCCTCCACATGACATTGCTGATGAAATTCCCCTTCCTTCCAACAGGTGAACGTTTCATTAAATCATCATTTGGAGGTTCAGTAGCAAGCGCAAGTGCTCCCAGTGTGTCCATTATCATGTTCACCCACAAAAGTTGAACAGCTGTGAGGGGCGCGGTTCCTGGAGAGAGAAAATGCTCGTAAGATCACAAGATCAATAACAATAAGAAGAAAAAGTAAAGTATTTTTGCAAAAAATAAGGTACACTTTCTAACCTGTCAAGCAAGCTGACGTGAAGTTTACTATTAATGCAACCACATTAACGGTCAGCTGAAACTGTACGAACTTCTGAATATTTATGTAAACTGAACGTCCCCATTTGGCCACTGTTACTATCGTGGAGAAGTTATCATCCAGAATTATGACATCTGCGCTTTCTTTTGCAACCTGTACCATACACATATTATGGTATTAGCTTCTTCCACTAAAAACTAGGAAGTGACTAAAATGTAGTACTCAAAGGAAAAAACATTGCATATCATTGCACTCACCTCAGTTCCAGCAATACCCATTGCAAGTCCAATGTCAGCTTCATGAAGGGCTGGGGCATCGTTAGTTCCATCACCTGTTACAGCTACCACTTCTCCAAACGTGGTGCGCAAGTGTTTCACCAATGTATGTTTGTCTAAAGGTGAAGATCGAGCCATAACCTAAAAGGAATTACACACTATGTTAGTTAAAGTATCAACAACAGTATATAGATCATGTGTACGATTAAGTTGTACTGAAGGAATCAAAATATAATGCATATAGAATGTATGTGGCACCTGAATTTTGGGAATCAGTTCAAGCAACTCTTTCTCACTCTTCTCTCTAAACTCTGGTCCTTCAATTGCTATGCCGTCATCAGTTAAAATTCCACACTCCCTGGCTATAGCCTTTGCAGTGTTAATGTTGTCCCCAGTAACCATTCGTACTGTTATTCCAGCTGAACGACACACCGCCACAGATTCCTTAACACCAGGACGAACAGGATCTTTTATACCAACAACTCCTATGCAAGTATATCCAGAAACAGGAATAGGGTCTTCAGGAGAGAACCCGTTTTCCAATTCCACATAAGCAAGGCATAGTGTTCTAAGTGCCTCACTTGCAAACTGGTTTATTGTGGCCTGAAGATGGCCCGTTGATTCTTCATCAAGGGGTACAACCTCACCATTTGAGTTGAGAACTTTGTCACAAGCAGCCAGAATTATCTCGGAAGCACCTTTGCAGTGGGCTCTTAAGCCTCCATCAGGGAGCTCAACCACCACACTCATTTTCTTCTTCGTGGAATTGAATGGCTCAACTTTAACAAGATTACATGCTTGTCTCTCTCCTTGAAAATCTCCACCTAAAGACAAACCATACTCCAATATTGCAGCCTCAGTTGGAGTCCCTAAAATCTCACGTTTTCCGTTTTGGTTAACCACAACCTCTCCTCCTGTATTATTGAATATTGACTGCAGCAGCAGTTTCACAGCAGATTCAGGGAGTTCAGAGCACAAACCAGAGGCTTTATTATTGCTCACTTCCTTGCTATTCATGCAAAAGCATGTTTTCACAACAGTCATGTGGTTCGTTGTTAGTGTCCCAGTCTTGTCACTACATATAGTTGTGGCTGATCCCATGGTCTCACAGGCTGCCAAATGTCTCACAAGGGCTTTGTCATTCATCATTTTCTTCATAGCAAATGCAAGGCTCAATGTCACAGCTAATGGCAGACCCTCTGGAACAGCAACAACAACTATAGTGACTGCAACTGCAAAGAACTCCAACAGCTCCAACGCATCATCCCCATTCCAGCTCGACAAGCTTCCTTGTTGGAGTTTCTTGCTTACAAGTCCTTGCACCAGAACTGCAAAAGTAACCACTGCAAAGAATAGACCTATCTTCCCAATAATGGTTGCAACACCGTTCAACTTCACCTGTAGCGGGGTTTCATCATCTCCACCTTCACTGAGAGTAGCCATCAACTTACCCCATTGGGTCCTCATGCCAACACTGGTAATCAACATCTTGCATGATCCATCTTGGACCTTGGTTCCAGAAAGAAGAAATGGATATTCAGAATTCACCATCACTGGCTCACTTTCGCCTGTTAAGCTTGACTCATCAATCAACACAGAAAATCCAGAAACAAAGAGTCCATCAGCAGGGACTTGGTCACCAATGGCAAGATGCACAATGTCACCAGGAAGTAATTCATATATAGACATTTTCTGCCTGTATCCATTTCTTGTGACCTGAATGGATATTTTCTTCTTCTCCTTGTCTAAATCCTTGAATTGCAATGATTGGCGATAATCACTTGTTGCTGTCACAAAGACAACAAGTAAGATACTTGCAACAATTCCAAGACCATCATGAGCTCCCTTCGGCCATCCTTCAGTTGCAATGCCAACTAGCAGTGACACAATAGCACACACTCCAAGTATCATCAGAGTCATGTCTTGAAAGGCTTCCCAAACAAAAACCCAGAAACTTGTAGCTTCACTTTCAGTAAATTTGTTGATTCCATATATCTGCTGTCTCCCATTCAATGATTCACTGTCACTGTTAAGCCCCTCAGTGGTTGATGTAGAAAGCTTCTCTGCAATGCCATTAACCCCACCATGAAGTCTGAACTTCTTTACATCATGGCCTTCAACGATACACCCCAATTCATCGCCACAGATTTCAAAACCTGCAGCTTTAACTTCCTCTGGCACTTTGTAATCGCTTAGTTGCACGCCTGTGGATGTGATCACAAGTTAACATACTGACTCTTAAATAGAAAAGCTATAAGAATAATTCTGAAGAAACTTACTTTGGATAAATTGAATAGCTGCTTTGGAAACCAAAACAGCAATCCTCAGCTTCTCCTGCAGCAAGAAGAAAATAAGTCTTGGATAAATAAAACATGGAGATGTCACATTCTACGTGTTGAGGTGATAAAATCATGATACTTTCTATACAATCATCAAACCAAGAGAAAATTTAAAAAATGTATAAAAGAATGTATACAGTATAACAACAACAGAAATCAAAGGTACACTATAAAGGAAAATAAGAACATTACATTCTATTTAAACATATATAGAGCAACTGTGACTGTAAATTAAATGTTAGTCATAATAACCAGCTAGCTCCTAATTTTTCCAATAATGTAAGAAAGGTGAAAAACATGACCTAATGCCCATTAACTTTTAATTGTGGATTCAATTAAACCCATGGGAGCATCAAGTACGATGTAGCTGAGCATCAATATTATACTGAGTACGGTCAAACACAGCACGGCTAATTATTTTTATTTTAATTCTCTCAGTGTTTAATCATGGAAACAGCATAAAAAGAGTAATTAATAGAAAATATATTTTTCGTTCTGAGCATAGATACCTAAGAGATCATTTGAGCATCATAAAATATGGTGAATAAAAATAGATACCTGATTGGTACGACGCATAGCAGCAGCTTTGCTTCTCATGGTGAGATTGGCAGTGAAACGAAAGCGTCGTTTGGGGTTCTTGACAAACCCGCACAGTTTCCTCCATCTCTGAAGAGCCTCTTCAGAAGAGTTTTTGGGCTTCACTTCAAAATTCTCATTCAAATAACCATCCATCATCCTTCAACAACCAACACACTTAGCTTTGCTATGAGCTATATCCTTTGTCGTCGATGCCTTTGCTGTAAGTTACGAAATGTGAAATGGACTCTCTCAGACCTGGGTCATATAAAGTGATGTTGTAAAATGAGGTTTTAAAACAATTCTATAACGACAACTAATAGCAGTCTTTCTCGGAAATTAGGCACCAACTTTGAACGGATTTTCGTGGAAACAGAGGAAGGTGTGGGTGGACCTCGTAGAAAAGCAGAATGAAGTTTCTAAGACCTCGTCTCATGTAAGAGAAGCTGTACTTCTTGTAGCAGTAGGTAGAATAACTGTCTTTGGAGGCTGGAGGGTGGAAAACCCGGGTCAAATATTAAGAATGCTTTGTTCTTCTGGTCTTTGTAATTCTGGTGAGGTTTTTATGTTATTATATTATTATATATAGGAAATTGGTAAAGTTTGAAAGAGAATAAATGACTAGTGGAGATTCTTTATTAGAGGGGTTTCATTTTCATCCTTAGTTTATGAACCCAAGGTGTTCTTTAGTCTCTTTTTTTATTTCACCGTGTACGCCTATAAACGTTAGATTATTGATGTTGTATTATACAAAACGCGTAAAGATATTTCTCTTTAGCAAAACGCAAACCGCGTGAAAGGACGCTTCTGACACGGACCTTTATTATTGGTCTGCCAATGAGTCTCTCTCTTAAAAGGACATTGGTCGTCCCGAAAGACCATAATGCGTGGGGATTGGCAACACGAAACATGAGGAAATGAAGAGACTTCATATTATCTTTATGTCAAAATCTGAAAATAAAAATTTGTGAATTTGGTTTTTTATTTTTTATTTTATTTTTACTCGTACTCAAATTCATATTTAGAATTTTAGCAACTCAATCTGATCATAATTATATCCCAAAAATATTCATATTTGTAAATATTTTGTGAGTATTTATGAATTTAAAAATCATAAAAAATATATTAATGTGTATATGTTTTTATATGCAAAAATAATAGTTATCATTTTAAACATAAATAACTATTAAAAGCTTATATTAGTTTTCAATTGTATAAGGATAAAAGAAGAAAAAAAATAACAATTGTTTTTCATGTTATATATATTTTTTAGTATATTATAACTGGTAATTATAAAATGAAAAGTATAACCATGTTAGTACATTACAACTATTTTGAAAAAATATATTTAATTACCTTTTTTAGTTTAAATATTCCGTTACTTCTCTTTTTTTTATTTGAAAATCGCATGTCATTCTTCGTTAGTTCCAATTTGCATTGTGTATACCGTTCCAATTAGTTAATGAGTATAATTAAAAGAAAACGTCACACAATTATAATATACCAGCACAGTTCTATAGTTTAAACGTAACGCCTTACAACCAAGACACACGACGGTGCCACCAAAAAGAATATGATAACCAGTCTACTGAAACCATAAAGAAATGTAAAGACTGACAAGTACATGGGCCGTAGCCCTAAAGATATTCCAAGATGACTAAGCAGCAGAGTCGTCTCTCCCCTGTTGACCACGATTACCCCTCACATCTGCTCCCATCAATAAAATTGATGATCATCGCAAAGATAGAAGCACAACATACAAAGCAACCAACAAGAAAGGGTAAGCTAGAGCCAAAAATACTTTTATCATGCAATCAAATGTACCTTCATAGTCCAACATATATGTACAATACACAACTACTACTCAAGCATGTTACGACCTTTCAATCAATACACTAAGACTCGACTCGACTCATCTGGATACATATAGCTTGGTCGGATTCAGCGGATGCTTGCACTTGTGGTGGATACCTCTGCTCACCCCCGAACTATGTGTTACAAGTGTTACAATGAATCAATTCCCTCACACACAAGGTTAGCCATTAATGAGTTTCAGACCTCCTGCTACTCTCACCACATGAGTCAGTCCGCTCTAAGTGAGACTAACTAACTCCTTAGAGTGTCAGGATACAACCTTACTTTGAATCCTTACCAGACCATATAGATGGGGCACCACCATGGGCACCCACTAACAGGGGCCATGGAATTACGTCCCGACCACTGAAGCACTACCCTAAAATCTCACCTAAAGGTCCCAAGGATTTACGCATTGACTCCACACATGTCAATATCATGCCAATCTTTGTAACCACCCCTCATCCGTATCTCATATTTAGTCAACCATAGTTCAATCTCTCCAAAGTCATGAAAAATAGATTTGTATATCATGCCAATATTATGCCAAGGATCACCATTCATGTTCCATGAATCCCTCCACATTTCATATCAACTCTATAAACATTCCCTCATATTGAATCCATGAACCAGTCTCATACATACATATCATGCGTCTCACATTTTTAAGTATACCAAATCATCCCAAAATATATTAATCAAACAAGGATCAGCGAAGAAAACAGAACCTGGTGCATTCTCGCCCAGCGCCTCGCTCAAGTAGAGGAGTCTCGCTCAGGCGAGAGGGTCTCTCGCTCAGGCGAGCCCCCTTCGCCTAAGCGAGGGCTCGAAAAGAGGAACAGTGGCGTTGTCACGCACTCTCGCTTAGGCGAGACCTCCTCGCCTGAGTGAGACGTGCTCTCGCTCAAAGTTAGAGTTCATTGCTTGAGCGATAGCTCGCGCAGGCAGAAATGGGCGAGCACTACTAATCTCGCTTAAGCGAGACAGGTCACTTGGGCGAGATATGCAAGGCCCTTCATTGTTCACGCACACACAGACCAAGCATTTTATTCACATCAACATACAGTACATGTTCACAACATCAAAACTCCAATCATACATTCTATATCACGAAAATAGCCATAAAACTCATTAATAAAGCTTAAGACGCAAACCCTAACTTCTCATACCTGGAAAGGCGTTAAAAGGGACTTTGGCAGCCAAGCGTGAAAAACACAGCAACTCAAGGAACGAATGAAGGAGATGGAGTAGAAATCGACTTTGAGCTAGCTTGAAGATGGCAGAATCCTAAACCCTAGCAGAGTTTTCTGTGAGAGGAAAGGAGAAGTGACGGCTGAATCTGTGAGAGAGTGAGAGTAGAAACATTAGTGCAACTTCGGACCAGCTTTATCCTTTAGGCCAGTTCTTTGGCCCATCAGATTTGGGACAACCTTTTTATTAAAGGTTATAAAAAAGAATAGATTGTGAGTATAAAATGTACATATATACATGGATGACCGGAAGCTTCTTACTTCACCTACACATACTTCTTGCATTTTCATGTAAAAGAACTCATCTAGCATTTACTGAATTATATAATGACTTTCGGATTATATGGTGTTGAAGAAGTTAATTATTATGGATTGTATAATATGAAATTCATATGAATTATTGACAATTTAAAAGTTAATTATTTTTAACTAGAGTTAATAATATGGAACGGATCATACAAGAGTCGGATCACAAACTCACGGAAGAAATGCAGATGAGACCGAATATTTTAATTCACTCGTTCGTTTAAGCCGTTCTTAGTAACTCATATTCTACACACGGAACAATTACAAGTTGACTGGTTCATATAACTCACATTAATTTAAATTCCTAAAATTTAACAACAACTACTACACAATATAATCTATTCATAATTAAATTATTTATGCATCAAATCTATAAAATTTAACTTCCAATTTCGTCTTTCTTTCCTTATTTGATCAAATTAAAAGTCAATTTTGTTTTCAATAAACTTACTTAAAAATCATAAATTATAAAATTATAAATGTTACTTATTTTAAGAAATAAACTTATAAAATTTATGATTCATACTAATTTAACTAAATAAAAATAAAAATTTTAAAATTACACACCCTAATATTGTACACAATAATTAATTTTTATTCGGACTATGAACTGACTTTCAAATCCACAAGTTTAATGTTACGAGAGATAGACTAAAATAATTAGTTCATATTTATTACGAGGAACAATTTCTTTTAAGAGGCCAAAATGGAACACGTTGATTCCACCTGTGTTTCTAACTTCTAAATTCTACAATTTTAAAATAATTTTTACTAAATTATGTAATTTGAAAATTAAAAATACCTTTGAAATTATGCAATAAAAACTTAGAAATTATGTGATATGAAAGCTCCTGATTATGAAATTTGTGATTTCTAAATTATACAATAGTCAAAAATTGACTGTGCAATCCTGAAATTTTATGAATTGTAACAACGTCTGAAAGTCACTTGTAAACCGATAATAAAAAATGCTTCAAAATTATATAATTCGCAAAAATTACTGATTACATAATCTGACATTTTGTCTTCGAGCATAATAAAAAGAGTCATTTTAGCTTCCTAAGTGTGTAAACTGATAATAAAAAATACTTCTAAATTGGATAATTCGCAAAAATGACTGATTACATAATGTGACATTTTGTCTTCGGATTGCATGATAAAAAAATGGATATTTTTTTTATATGAGACGTTGGAAAAATGATATGAAGGTGCAAAAAGAAACTCCTCATGTTAGCTTGTGTATTAAAATAATGGGTGATAGTTTTTTTGTTCGTAAAAAATAATGAATGATATTTTAATAGGTAAATTAAAATTTCATATTTTTTAAAATAAAGAGACGAAGATTTAACAACTAAAATTATAAAACCAAAAGTATTTAATAATATGTAATACCAGAAGAACAACAAGGAACAAAGCTAGATCAAAAATTTCAACTAAAACAAAATTGTTTGTAGAAAATAAAGGTACCACACGCGAAAGAATGCATATAAAATCGTGGTGACATTAGTAATCTCTGCATTATCTATACTTAAAATGATTAAGAAACACTAATTTTACAATTAGAGATGAAGAAAATATATTATTTGTGTGAACAATAATATATAAATTGCAGAAAAATCAACAACAGCCATCCATGACTTTCCACACATAAAATTTTTACAAAAATATAAAGAATTTGCGATCATTATCTTCAATCATGATTTTTTTTTCCTTTATGAGTTCTTTAACTTATTTTTTTCTCTTTTTCAAAAAACATTTCCACCATAGTTCTCTTCTATTCTATGTAGGAGGTGATGGCAATGCTGATCTTATTTTATTTTAATGTATAATTAGGGAATGCAATTGTGAGAAGGGGATCTGTTAGACACGTGACGTGTATCATCGTCAAGTGCAACACTCATTATTATAAATTTAATTTAAATCAGGATAATTATGTTTTTAGTCTGAATTTTGACAAAAAAAAATTAAAATTTATCTTTATTTTATATGTTTTTGTCTTTAAATTTTAAAAATAAATGAGTATAATTTTTTTAACTCAATTACATTAAAGTTTTTTGAAATGTCAAACGCATTCTTGAACTGATATTAAACTAGGAATGTGTGAAACAATATAAACAACTCTCATACTAAATTTTACACATAAAAAAAATGACGTAATTGAGTTAAAATAACTATATTCATTTTTAAAGTTTAGGATTAAAATGTATCAAAATTTTAGATATAAACAAATTCTAATTTTAGATCAAAGTTCGAAAAAACATTAATTACTTTCAAATTATTTAACAAATTTATAACATCGGTAGATTTATATTTGATTTAAAGATACAAAAGTATTTATAGAAAAAAATAGACAAATTTATTTAATTACTTCAAATTTAATTATCACTTTGATGAACTTTAAACTCCATATGTTTTTCAGACATTTGTGAAGTATAATTAGTAGAGTAGATGGATTGTTTTGTTAACTTGTAAATCACCCTGAAAAACAGATCAAAGAAGGAGCGAGAGCGGGCACGATGGTCCCACGCATCACATTCCCTTCCTAAATCAACGGCTAGAAACGCAGGATCGGACATAGCCAGTTCAACCATCCAGATTCGCGATTCTCTATTACATTATTTCACACTTGAAAATAAAAACGTGAAAAAAGGGCGTCATTTCCTCGCCACACCCTGCTTCGTGAAGCGTAGTGAATCAAGATCTCTCTATCTCTCTGAAATCGAAAATGAGCAAGGGACCGGGTCTCTTCACCGATATCGGCAAAAAAGCCAAAGGTGAACGAACATGCTCTCTAACATTCTTCGTTATTCGTTCCTCCTCATCGCTTTTATCGATCCAACAAAAATTAAACTAAGCAGTTTTGGTTTGTTATTGCTTGTAGATCTTTTGACTAAGGACTACACCTCCGATAGGAAACTCACCGTTTCATCCTACAGCAGCGCCGGAGTTGTAAGCTCTTCGAACTTCCATTATAAATAATCTATAGTTTGTATGAGTACGATTTTTCATCAATTACATTTTGTATGTGAGGTATTGTGGTCAAGATATAGTGCGATGCTATACTCGAAAATTAATCTATTCGCACTACAAGGTTGCCGATGAGCCGTGCTCGTTCCTTAAAATCCTTGATTACTTGTTGTATTGACTTTTTTTTTTGTTAAGAATCGTTTATCTCCAGTTCGCTTATTTTAATCTATATTTTAATCGATTCCGCATTACATTGTCAGTACGGGAAGTTAATCGTATTGTGTAGATAAATTCTTCCCTGCAAAATTAAAATTAATAAAAGGAAATCGAGGATGTTGGATGCGCGGTCACTTGTTATAGTTAAAATTGTTCTGTCTGAATCTGTTTGGTGCGTTCTATTCATTTTGTGAGTTTGTTTATTTTTTCTTACTCATAATCCGTGTTAGGAATAGAACTGTAAGTTGAAAGTTCCAAAAGTTGAGTGGTATGTATGAAAATCAAGACCCATAAAATTAAGCCTTAAGGTTTTATGTTGAATGTGATGTCAAGTGTTTTATATCCAATCTGACTTATGAGTTCCAATAAACTATTATTTGATCAAGTAATTTTTACAGAAAACAATCTTTATCCCATTGTAGCATCATTATTTTATCAGAATCCTAACTATTGGATGGCGAATGGGGAGTAGGACAGTATGAACAATACTTGGAGAAAAAAAAAAAAAAAAAGAGATTGTATGTGTAGGGCTTACTGGACTGTATGATAAACTCTGATATAGAAAAGCGAGAGACTCGTGATAAGCAGTGAAACAGTGATATTAGAAAAGGGAGAGACTCATGTGATAAACAGTTAAACAGTGATATTAGAAAAGGGGGAGACTCACAGTCTCGTAAGAATATTGTTGAGGCTACAACTGACTATTTATACAGACTAACGAATGTGCTAACAGAGTTACAGATCTCTAACTAACTGATATAACAGTATCATAGGTATCTAACTAACTAATGGGAGTGGGAAGGTTGATTGATACTTGTGTGATAGATGACACGTACGTTTGTGCAGAAGAGTTTTGATGTCATCTAGCATAAGTTGGATGCAAATATAATGATGCAAGAAGTAGTATTATGGGTTTGGAATCATATGTAAGTGAAATTTGGATCCAGGTCTTAAAAGCTATTTTAAAAGGGGAAATTCTTGACAGTCCTTGATTGCTGATAAAAATTATCTTGCTGTTTATGCTAGTTTTTTTGTACCCAGGTTCAGAATTCTGATATATTGTATTAAAGCTGATGAATTGTTTTTTTACAAGTAGACATAATGACCAGCGTTTTTAGATATCTACTAGGGGATACGGAACATAAATTATCAAAACAAGTAGCGCACCTTTTGGTATAAAGTATCCAGTGACTGGATGGTGCATGAAAGAGGTCATAAAAGAAAGGTTGATAGTTGGGGGTAGGGGTTTTGAGAAATTGTCTGATGGTTGAAATTTGATTTCTGATGTCTAAGAGATTGAAAGCATATGAAACTAAATGATCGATTACTTGGGTGAATGTGAAAGTAAGGTGATATCTGAATAGACTGATAGAGGATGAAGATTCAATGTCCTGTAACCCAGTAAGATAATGTAAGATTGACATGGGGGTACCGATGATCTTCTTACTTATAGATCCTTTGGAATTTTGTTTAGCCTGTTGCAAACTGCATGGCCGCTTTAAATTTTTGTCTTGCTGCTGTAGTTTTTGTTATCATAGTCGCCTTTCTAATGCTATGTTTGTGCAACGGCGCACATGGCTACCTGCTAGGAGCAATAGATGCGTAGTGTTCAATTCAATTTGACTTCTTACTTTTTCTTCCTTCAGGCCCTCACTTCAACTGCTGTGAAGAAAGGAGGACTCTCGACTGGGGATGTGGCAGCACTGTACAAGTATAAGAACACTATTATTGATGTTAAACTTGACACGGCATCAATTGTGGGTTACTTTGTCTTTTAAGGTTACTATTGAGTATGCTCTTGAGTAAATCATCTTGTTAATTTGCTCCCTTTTTTTTCCCAGATCTCCACAACCCTCACATTCACTGACATTATTCCGTCCACCAAGACCATTGCTTCATTTAAGCTGCCTGATTATAATTCTGGCAAGGTATAGAAACTTGCTTCTTCTGGATGGGAAATTTGACTAACTGCTGGGCATCGTTTCTAAAAATTTATCTGATTTGTTTTTGACAGCTAGAGGTTCAATACTTCCATGACCATGCTACCTTGACAACCGCTGTTGCCTTGAATCAATCCCCTCTCATTGATGTTTCTGCTACCGTTGGTACCCCAAGCATTGCTGTCGGTGGTGAGGCGGGCTATGACACTACATCTGGTCGTTTTACAAAATACACTGCTGGGATTAGTGTGTCGAAAGCAGATTCATCTGCTTCAATAATCATGTAAGCTGCTTTTACCTAAAAAAATTGTTTTCCAAACATCTAGCAATGTAATCATGTTGTATGTAAGCGTAACAAATTGATATTTCAGTGGTGACAAGGGTGACAGCATTAAAGCCTCATACGTCCATCATCTGGACCTATTGAAGAAGAGTGCTGCTGTCGCAGAGATCACTAGAAAGTTCTCCACAAATGAGAACATTCTTACAGTGGGAGGGTCTTTTGCTGTTGACCCTCTGACACAGGTAAAAGCAAGGCTCAACAATCAAGGACATCTTGGCGCCCTCTTGCAGCATGAGATCATACCAAAATCAGTGTTGACTATTTCTGGTGAGATTGACACCAAGGCCCTGGATAAAAAACCCAAGTTTGGATTGGGAGTTGCCCTCAAACCGTGAGTTTTTGTTCATTTTTAGAAAAGTGATCGGAGTTACAAACTTCATTCAATTTTTTGGTGGCCCTTGAAAGGAGGGAAAATAATTAGCTCCACAGATGAGCATTTCTAGGCTCTTCATGAATGGATAAAAATCTTATAATTCGAATCCTCGAGTGTCTTTTGTTTCCCATTTTTTTTATTGAACTATCTGTTTTTCCTCCAACATTGTGGTAGGCATTACAAGATCTATAGGTCATGTTGTCTTGGAGGATTTTTATCGAGTATGCTTTTCTTAATTATACTTTCAATTTGTCCCTTGGATAATTTCCATACCCTACAATATTGTTAATCTTTCAGTGAAGGGAAGAGAAGGGGAAAGAAAAATGGTCACCTTTTTTGGTCCAGGTATAAAGTGTACGAGAGGAGAAATATAATATATTGTTGTGCTCCATAAATATTAATGGAGAGGGTGAGTTGAAAGACTAGGATAATTTAGTTGGTACAATCTAAAAATTACAAACGACTTTCGTCTTCCAAAAATAAGATGACATTATTTTATGGTTCTCAATTTGTCTCTCGTCGTCCAAAAATGATATCTAAATGGGATAGAGTTAATTTTTTTTTTCTTTTAATGAAATGGTGGATTGACAAAAACATATTAAATGTATCATTTTGTCAAAGCAGATAATTGTCTGTACCAAAAGTTTTATCTAATTTGGGCCTAGACATGTATACAATGTAATAGATTTTTTTTTTCTTTTTTATGTTTTGAATATCATTACGAAAAAAAAATATTATTTCGTATATTATATATGTCAAGTTTCTCAAATGATAAAGGGGGGTAGTATGAATTCGTCAAGTGGCTTTAACTTTAAAAACAACTCAGTGAGTTTTTGTGATGTCATAAATTTATTTAAGTAAATTACACTCATTTCATTAATATCTTTTTCGTTTAAGAATATTCATTATTTTCTTGATGTTTTTATTAATCTTTTTAGTAAAAATACCATTATATTTTCCACACGAAAGAATTATTGTATAATTTTTATCTCATTACTCAACAATTTAATCCATTCAACATTATTCTTTGTACAAGTAAACATCCTAAACTTTAATTTGTCTTAATTGATCATTAAATTTGATCTCATTTAAAAATAAACACCTAAAACTTCAATTTTGTTCCAATCATTCCTTAAATTTTATTTAAACATATAGAATTTTTATTTTACTGCAGTCCTTAAAACATAATTTTCTATAATTTTTTTAACAGGTTTAATAATTTACATTACATGCCAGCAATTTATGCAATCTTTATCTTCATTTTCAATCCAATTTTTTGTTTATTGAAATTTAATTAAAATAAGAATTTAAAAATTATAAAAGAACATTTTTAATAATTTAACATTTATATTTCTTTACTACTACACATATTAGAATAAGACTACTAATAGAAATATATCCACCTAATTCTTAATTCTTTTTAAAATAAATTAGTACTTGTATTTTTGCATTTTCTTATCTTTCATAGAAATTTGAGTTTAACGAAATAAAATTAATTTCAAATCAGTCATCTCCCTTCTTTCTTTCCTTTTCTTATATTTTTTGTCTTCTTCCTCTCATACATGAACAGTCAATTTTCAGTTACTTGAAAAATTGTAAAGCATATATCATTTGCACTACGTGAGCACAACGGCCAATGGCCTTTAGGAATTAGCCCAATAGAAAATGCCAAATTTCATATTCTCTTCCTTTAAAATTTTGCGAATTTGAATCAAATACATTGAAGAAGCAACTTCCAACATCCATAACCAGAATTTGAAAACCATACTTAAATGTTAGGAATTATCGTATGAAAATGTACAAATGAAGGCCATAAAAGCCGCACACCATATAAACATGAGCGTTAATTTTACATCGTGAATTAATACGAATAATTCAATTTACCTCTATGTTGATATAAAGATTACTATGATTTGTTCTCATTTCAAACATCGCATTAAACAAACATTTAGATTGGAAATTCCTTATTTCTATTAGATTGTCTGCCTCAACAGGCCAAACGAGCATCTCCTGCCTACAATTTACATTCTACTTTATAAAAATAAGTTGTATAAATATTGGAGAAAATGCAACCATAGAAAATTAAAGTAAAAATGGTTATCGAGAACCAGTAGTCTGCATGCAATCTTCATGTATAGGGCCATCGAAACAGAAAATTGACCTAAAAATTTCATACCCACCATATTTGCACATGGCAGAGCATCTCCCAATTTCATTTAAGTTTGGCTATATATTATAAGAAAAGAAATACTCCACTCATGTCAGAGAAGAAATACTCACTCAAACACTCTGAAACTGACTTTTATCTCTCCTCTGAAGAGAATCGACCAGAACCCCCGACCTATAAAATGTATCATCATCCCTGTCCTCCCCTGTTATAGACAAAATCCTAACAGATTCCAGAAAAGAAACAATATTTTCATACAACTGACATGGAAGATTAAAGAGTATAGTGAGTAGCCAAAGAATAATGAAGTCAAAGCAACTGACATTGTCAAAACATGTACTGTGATGTCAGATATCGAGGCACCACTGCATACAATTGTATGAACCTTTAAATTCACCTTTGCATGATTTTAGAAAATTGATTGAAGGCTAAATGCATTTTAATAACGTGCATTGTGGAATCTCCATAATACTACAATTAATTGAATGCAACTATCTGTATCACAGTCCACCAGAAAAGTGAAAGCTTGACTAAGGTTCCTCCTACAAACGTTCTTGCAAAACACATTTTGCACTATGAAAGTAACTGTGCAAGCAACGGGACCAAAACAATATACTACAGGCTAAAAATAGTTCACCATCACAAACTGTATGACTCAAGCACCTTAGTAATGAAACCAGAAATAATTTAAAAGTTTTCTGTATAATTTTTCCTAATTGGAAGCAACTGTTAGAAAGTGCATTAGAGTTAATGCAATCACACTCCCATCTCAAATATTCAGCCATATTTTAACGAAGCACTCGGCCCCTGAAACCTATTCAGTCCATAAAGATCGAGCAACAGTGTGAAGATCAAAAAGTTAACGCAGTTTAAGTGATAAACGCAATAAATACCAGCAGTAATAATGTCAAACATTTGATTAAAATAAACAAAAGAGAAAGGTCTGAGAACAACTGAACTCTTTAGATCCAAAACGCAAGACCCTCAAACTACCAAAACCGCAGATAAAACACGACACTAATAATCGAAACCAAGTTCCAATAACAACAATAAAAAGATCCAGCAATCGAAAAAGTATATCGAAAAAAAAAAAATCGAAAACTAATCAACAGTCTGCATGATATCCTCAGGAGCAAACTTTGTACCCTTTTCCTTGTCGGCGGCGGCGCGGCCCTTAGCCTTGCGATCGAGCAAGGATTTACGGTCCTTGTCCATTCGCAACTTCGTCACCACGACCTTCGAAGGGTGAATGCCGACGTTGACGGTGGAGCCGTTCACCTTCTCGCGAGTGATTCGCTCAATGTGGATAACCCACTTGCGGCGATAGACCTGCACCACCTTGCCCTCGCGACCCTTGTAGGTTCCCCTAACCACTTGCACCTCGTCGTCCTTCCGAACCGGAATGGAACGCACGTTGTATTTCGACCGGAGATCGGTTGAGAGCGGCGCGCTCATCAGCACGCGTCGGACGCTCGACGGCGCCGTGAAATGGGCCTTGCGGCTCTTGCGCCGGCTAGAGGAAACCCTAGGATTGAACTTCATTTTCTTCTCTCCTTCTGTGACGGCAATGCGAATGAAAGGGGAGAGTGTATAAGAAAAAATGAGATTTAGGGTTTACTCTTTAATCATTAAAATGTTATTTTTATTTTCATTCTTTGTGATGGATCAGACCCACTTTTTAAGGTCCAAGCTAGCCCAATTGTATTGGGCCTGTCGGATCAGTTTTGCTGGCAGTTATTTTTTTTAATTAAATTACCTTTTGGTCCCTCTATTTGTCATAAAATTTCATTCGGTCCTCACATTTTTTGTTGTCTCAATTTGATCTTCATTTTTTTAAAAATGATTCAATTTGGTCTTCACCGTTAACTTTGACCAAACGGTGTTAAAGTCAATGCCACATCTCAATTTCTGATTTTTTTGAATTTTTTTAATATATTTTGAATTTTTTAAATTTTTTTTGACACGTGTCATTTCATTGTTGTGTCACGTGTCAAAGTGACTCAATTTGTTCCTATATTTGTTTTTAGTTTCAATTTAGTCCCAATTTTTGTAAAAATAAGCAATATTGTCTTTCCTTAAATTGAGACTCAATTTAATCTTTGTATACAACTTATGATGATATTTTTAATAAAATTGACATTTTTATTAAATATTTATAGAAATATTTTTAAATAATTTTTTTTAGTTTTATTATTAAACAAAGTTAAACCCCAAACTTAATTTTAAAAATTAACAACTTTGTCATCATATAAAGGCATCAAGTGTATCATATTATACAAACTTGGTAAAGATTAAAAATCAAATAACTTGTCACGCATAAATTTAGGAACTAAATTTTAAGTTCAAAACAAAATCAAAGTCTAATGTTTTGTGTAGAATTTAAAGTTAATTTAAAATATTTATAGAAATATTTAATAAAAACGTTAATTTTAGTAAGACTGTGAAGTGACATGTGTCAAAAAGAAAAAAAATTTAAAAAAAAATAAAAATAAGAAAAAATCACAAATTGACATGTGGCGTTGATTTTAACACCGTCTGGTCAAAGTTAACAATGAGGACCAAATTGAGTCATTTTTAAGAAAATGAAGACAACGAAAAACGTGAGGAACAAAATGAAATTTCATGATAAATAGAAAGACCAAAAGGGTAATTTAACCTTTTTTTTACACAAAAAAAAAAATCTTTGAAAAAATATATAAATGATAAGAACTGTCGTTTAAAATGTATTTTATTTTCAGAAATATTTTTACTAAAATTTTTATTTTAAAAATTAAAATTAAATTACTTAATTATATTTTAATGGTTATAAAATTTGAAAGTGAAAATTAATAATTAAAACAGAAGTTATGAGTAAGGACAAAATATTTAGCACAAATCATGTGATAGATAACATGGTAAGTTACAAATAAGATTATAAGTTTATTTACTTTTAAAATAATCATTTAAAATTTGTAAAAAAAATGTCATTAAGCGATGTTGTATAAAATGCATCTTATCATTTTTATTTAAAAACGTTTATTTTAGCTTTAAACAATATCATCTGGTTACAATTATATTATTTTAATTATTTTTGTTATTATTGTCTAAACTGGTAACACAATTAATTTTATTTAATAAATAATTTTGTATTTTATTTACAATGAATTTAACGTTTTATACCGTTATAAAAATACCATTATTATTCAATAAATTTTCTATTAAATTATAATAAATGCATAAATACTCTTTAAAGATAAGCACATGTTATCCCCTTTCACTGCACCCAATAATGAATATAGGGAAAAAAGTCAAAATGTTGATATTATAATACTGCATGTATAATTAAAAGCACATTTAATATTAAAGTTTTAAAAAAACTGGACTGGATATTTTAAATTTTACTAGTAAATAAGTTTATAACTGTATGCAGTTTGGGAATGATATATTAGTAAGAATAACACTAAATATACTATTTTTAAAAGGAAAATAATTTAAAATGAGACATATATAATTTTTTGAAGTTTAATTATTTCTATTAAAAAAATATCGTTTCATTTTACAAAAATAAACACCAAAACAAAATTAAATCAATTATTTAGAAAGATAGAACAATCACATCTAATAAAACATAATTGAAGTTCCATAATTTTATATTTTCTTAATATATAATGATATTTTATTTAAAATTACAAAATAAAATAATTTTATCTCCAATTAATACTAAAAGCTTAATTTAAAAATATGCAAATATTAAATATTAAATATCTTATATAAATTCAATCCTTAAAATTACTCAAGTTTACCAAATATTCTTATTAAATAGTTTTTTATTTTTTACATGAAAATATATAAAAAATAACAATGCAAAATAATAAATATATTATTTAATTTCAAATAAAATGAAATATACCAAAATTTAATTTAAAATAAAAATAAAATAAATACTAAAGAAAATGTCTTCAATAAAAATTCATACAAAATATTTAAATTTTTATGAGAATATAAAAACAAAGTTGAAATAAAGAAAAACAATTAAAGTAGAGAGTTATGAATAATCGCTCGCAGCATTAATAACGTCCCAGACCATGTTGATGATTTGGCATAAACTCCATGGAAATACCAGTGCAGCATTAAGACAGTGTTGAAACCTCTGTGTGTGGTTTCATTGAACAAAAACAAAAAACAAAAAACACAACACACAGAGAGATGAGGGCTTTGAAGCAGTTTGAGACTATTGAGACCATCTACGAGGAAGAACACTCTTTCTCTTCTCCTTCACCCTCCTCCTCCTCTTCTCCTCCTTCATCACTCCACCCCATAGTCAATGCTTGGTTCTTACCATTTCTCTCCCATCTCTGTTACACTTTTCTCATACTTCGTTTTCTTCTCTTAAATTAAATTATCCATGCTTTCAGGTCTCTCCACTACACCTCTGAACCCAACGTCTTGATACTTGTTCAAGGAACCTGCTTTCGTTTGCACCAGGTTTGTTCATCGTCTTTTTCCACCATTTTCTATTCTTTTTCGTCAAAATTGTTTGCAAATACAATAAATGACATATAGTGATCAATGTCTCATATATTCTGGTATATACCTTAAAAATTGGTTGTTCTGTTTTTTCTGACTTTAATTAGGATCGTATGATATCACAAAGTTCATACCTGAAACAGCGCCTCATGGGAGTTTCTAACGTAACAATCTCCCCGCCGTTAAACATAACGGCGGAGACTTTCGCCACGGTAGCTGATTTCTGTTACACCCACAAAATCCACTTAACGCCGAGCAACATTGCTGCGATAAAAGTGGCGGCGGAGTTGCTGGGTATGACTGAAGGAGAGAATCTATGCGAGGTGACAGAATCATACTTTGAGAGAGTTATTGGCGTTGATGCATCGTTGGTTATTCGTTCGTGCGTGACTATGCTTCCCGAAGCCGAAACGACAGCGTCGCTTGTCAGCAGGTGCATTGAAGCGATGATCTGGAACGGCGACGTTTCGTTTTTGGACGATGTCATTGAGATGCCCTCTCAAGATTTTCAAATGGTTGCCTCTTACTTGAACAAACGGTTGCCCAACCACGACGCTCTATACAAGATTATTGATTTTTATCTTAAGGTACGCCACGTGTCATCATCTCATGCCATAGATGGACCCCTCTTAATATTACTGAGAACTGTGACATCTGATTTTTTTTAGTAGAATACAAATTTGACTGTGTGCATTTAATATATAATTTATTAGTAAAATTAATTTTGGATGAATCACATTAAATGTTAGGCTGATTTAAAAAAAAAATAAAAAATATTTTTTGACTACTAAATTTCGATAATTTTTTGTATTGATCTTGTTATTTTTTAAGTAATTTTTCATTTTCTTTTATTTTTAATATTTTAAAACCGTTTAAAAAAGGACGGTTATTAAAATTTAATAGGCAATTGCCTTTACAAAATACATAAGGATACCTTTTTTTGACTTGTATGCATTAATGTTTAATATTGTATTATTAATGGCTTATTTAATGCAGTTTAATAAAAGGATTAAAATCAATATAAATAAATTAAAATATGAATTTGGTTTTCATCACTAAAAATAATCATCAAAATTCTATTATTTGTAAATTATTTTAACTAAATAAATACTCTGTCAAAAGCTTGAATGTGATTTTTATTATTAGAATGTTGATATGACTGATTATATAATTTTAGAGAACACTTTATTCATTATTGACTTCGAAATATAATAGATAATAGATATCTATTTATTATTTATCAAGGTAATCGTCCCTATCATTTTAGCCAGCAAGGACAATGATTTTTAGCCTTATTTTCCTAAACATTTAAATATCCTTTATTATTATTTTGATTATATCTTAAAATAAATATTTTGTAATAACTAAATAATTATTATATTTTTATTTTAATATTTTTTGTGAACACTTTAGTTGCAAAAAATTCAAATAATTAATTTTAGTTCCTATGAAATGGATAAAATTAGTTTTTCTTACTATAAAATGTTTTCTATTTTATTTCATCCAAAGTATGAATATAGTATTTTTGTTCCATAAATTTTGTTGAAAGATAGACAAATAGTACTGTTTTTTTGTTTTAAGGAGCAATCTTTTAAAAGAAAAAAACATCAAAAATACACTCTATTATCAGTTATTGTTTTATATAGTAACTTCACTTTCCCTTCAACATAAGTATTAACAAATATGATATCACAATATTAAGAATTTTTTTTAACATCTTCCAAAATCTCATGTTATTATATCATCGCTATAATAATATTTTACTTTGTAATTTTTATGTTTTTTTTCTTTTTTTCTTATTTCTTTCATTGAGTGTTTTTATAATGGTTAGAATATTTTGGGTGTTGAAATAGTATGGTTGATGGAGAGAGAGATTGGTGTATTTGAGTGACAATAATCTTTTAACATTGGTGAAGGAAATCAAGTGTGACAAATTAAGAGAAGAACAACAAATAGATATATGCAACAATCTAGATTGTTCTAAGCTCTCACATCACATCCTAGTTGAATGTATCCAAAATCCGCGAATGTCACTCAAATTCATAATGGGAGCGATACTCATGGAGCATCTCAAAACTCGTGATTCCCTCGTTGCAGCAACTACCACTATTACCCATAAAACAGAACGAACATCATTGAGGCAAATTCTTCAACAAGACACTACTCCTTACCACACAACAAATATAGAAGAGGTCATGGATTCCACCTACTATCGTATTCAGAGCCTTGAGAAAGAACTAATTGATATGAAGAACCATCTTCAACATCATCATGACTTCATGAATGGGAATAAAAATAATAATGTGTTGAACCAAGAACGTTCGATGAGTTTTCATTTTGAACCACCAGAGGATAGTAAAATACAAAGGGGAGGAAGAGGGTCCATTTCGTCCTCAAGTTTTATGCTTGATAACAGAATAACGAAGAAACATAACAAGTTGGAGATGTTTGTTGCAAACAAAACCTCATTAGAGATTACTAGGTTTTTCCCCTACAAATTCATAAATAGTCTCAAAAATGCATTTGGATGTCGAATTCAACGACAAACTAAAAGGAGTTAGAAATTGGAGAAATTAGTCTACTCATTAGTGTGGAGATCATCAATAACTATGACATGGAGTATAAAACTATGTATGACCGGTGAATATTCAACATAATTATATATATATATATATATATATATATATATATATATATATATATATATATTTTTTTTTTATATATATATATTTTTTTGGCTCTTTATCTCATTATTGTGTAAAATGTCCGAAATGTCCATTTCGTGGGATTAGTAACCATAGTTTTTTGTTATCAATACCAATTGTGTTAAAAAGTGGAATTTAAACTTAACTCAACGTTATAAAATTGACCTGTAAGATTAAGGTTTACATCCACTTGTATGTTGTAAATTGATATTTTCTCTAATCAATGTAAGACTTCTAACACTCCCTCTCTAATAAGACAGTTTTATGGGGTTGAGTTAGGGTTAAAATTTATTATTTATTGTAGTGTCAAAAAATGTGTCACTGTTTAACATGATATCTCATTTTTCTATAAATATTTAATTAATAAACAAATTGAAAAACATTTGTTATAAGTTAAATTTCTTACTTTATTAGTATATAATTTTGTAAATTAATCTTTTTTATTTTTTCTTCAAATTATTTAGAAAAGATATTAATCCAATGATAATGCAAATATGATTTTTATATGCTGATTATAGCAGAAAAAAGTCCATTACCCTTAAATACCAAGATTTCTTTAAAAAAAAATCAATGGATGTTGTTGACAAAGAATAAGATGGCGCTGCAATATAGGAAGCACTGAAGCAGTGACCAACATTAGCAGTGCACACCGTCTCCACTTAAATCATAATTATTGATTTAACACAATCGTTGGTGCTAAGTTTGCTATCAATTCATTATTTCCTTAAAGATAAAAGGATATACCATTGGTTTGGCCACATCAGAATCCATACCAAACGAGTAATGACAAATCACAATATTCTCAGTTTTATCACAAATCAAAACTCTTTTTCTTATGCACTTCTCTGTCTCTAATTGGTAGTATTAAAGAAAAGCAATAATTGAGAGCAAGTAGTTACCATACAGGTTACGAAAGTTCTTTAGAAAAAAAAATTAAAGAAATACCATATATTTTCTAATTTTAATAAAGGTTTAAATACCTTTTTTTCGTCTTTATTTTCGTAGTGTTTGTTGTGGATGATTCTCATTCTGACAGGATGTTTAAAATAATCTTTATTTTCGCAATTCGTGTTTTATTTTGTTATTTTCTGTGGACTGATTAAACCAGTAACGGAACACTGTAGAGGTAGTACCGTTTGTATTATGTTGCATTGAAGTGTGTCAAGACAAGGACCATCCGCATCGAACACTACGAAAATAAGGACGAAAAAGGTAATTAATCCTTTAATAAATATCAATAAATATAAATTAATGAAATATCAATTACAATGATATAACTAAAAGTAATAATCAATATTGTCTTAAAAAACATAAAAAATAACAATGAAATAAAATTGTTTTAAAAAAATACATACCTAAAATTGGGATTATTTTAACGTGTTTAGGCACAGCACAACAATTGGACACAAAAGTTGAACATCATTATTAAGACCAACAACAAATGCTTGGGTTGTGACTACTGACGTGGCAGCACACATTACTTTTGAATATCCGATGCACCCTACGTAGTTCAGCTCCGGCCACTACCACATGATGTGTCTTCCCTTCGCTTCTGCTTCAGTTGTCTGAAACCACAACACTCACTCATTGGCATAAATTTTGTCGACTATATAAATTTCACTGCTCCAGCAAATTTCTTCTACTAACTCCATATATCACATTTCACAGGGAAATCTACCTTCGCAAGGTACTTCCAGTTTCTTAAGGATCTTTACGAACTAGCAAATTTGTGTGTATGTTATTTGATTTAATCACTGCTAGTGTATTCTATGTTTTCGGCTCTAGCTTTAACACAGTCTTCATTTTTAATTTTCTTTTCTGTTGGTAGAGATGATCAGCGTTGTACAAGCACTGTACCCGCCGTGTACTTGCAGAATGTTGCAGATCGTCGAATGCGGACATTCGGCGGAGAAGTTAGGGTTCACAAGATTCTGTGGAATCGAAGCCATTGGATTAAGCCGTAATCGTAAAAGTTTGTTGAAGCCGATTCTGGCAAAGGAAGATAATGGCGCGTCTCGGATCGAGGACGGACATCAAGTGAAGAAGCCGAATGGCCTGGCACCTTTGGCTAATCACTCTGCTGCATTAATCGGTACTATCTCTATTTTCAGATTCTATCAAGATCTTGAATCTGTTTTTTTAAATGCTCTATTTTTTTATTACATTATTCTTGTTATTTTCTGTTGTTTGTCAATGGAATCTGAGATTACGTTTTTAATCATTATTCGTAGATATCACTGTGCAAAATGGTCACATCATCACATGTTCAACGTCATATACTATTTTCTGATTTGTCGTCCTTTGTCTGCCACATAAAATTCTTCAGTAAAATTTTATTTATCCACCCGATAATGCTTTAAAAGGCTAATATGGCACGAATTAAAGGATCAAGGTGTGATAATTTTTGGTTTGAAGATGATCTGGTTTATAATGTAAGAGAATATTTTGACGATATTTGTGTTGTGTGTAAGTTTCTCTTGGGCTAAACGGCAAAGTTAAAATCTGGGCAAGTTCACCAATATTTTTTAGTTGTAAAACATAAAGAGAGTAAGTGGTTATTGGAAGATGGAGAACAAAAACTTCAGAGTGATTGATTTGTCAGGGACATCTGATCCTTGGTGAAACCTGAGCATAGATCAGGGAAAATTTAAGGTTACGAAGGTGATTGTCCAGATGAACATAATTTGGTTGAGAAAAAAAGAATTGTTTCTGTTCACTGCAAATTTTGGAAACCGGAAATCTCATGGACTTCATCAAAAAGCTGTTTAAGCTTTATAAATGCTGTTTACGAGGCTTTGACAACATATTTGTAAGAAAAAACTGAACTTTTTAATATCTACTACTAGTTCTAAGCAAAGCAATATGTGGCTATAATTAAAAAATAATAATTGAAATATTTAACCTGTTTATTATCTATCTAGGTAAAAATCTCAGCGAAAAGTCTAGTATTGGGAATTCGATGAACATTTTGTGGCACGAATGTCCTATCCAGAAACTTGATAGAGAGCATCTTCTTCAGCAAAAGGGCTGCGTCATTTGGTTAACGGGTCTCAGTGGTTCAGGTTTGTGAAATTTTAAATATACAGTGATCGTTTCTGAAACCTCGCTTTAGTTTATTGTTGTTAAGCTGAAATAAGCGCACAATTGCGAGTAATGGAGTCCTATCCTCCTTTTATCATTCTTAAATGCATCCTAGATTCCAACGTGTTCTGATTGCTCGTGTTTGATTTTATTTTTGATACGACGTTCATTGTTTCGATACACGCACAGGCAGAAACATTGAATATTTAATTTTACATACGTAACATTCTCTGTCACTTCCTATGGTACAATCTGAACTTCTATTAAAGCACAGTTAATCACTTGGACTCATAAGAATGAAATAATGAAGAGAAGCCAGTCAATTCAAATTATTTCTTCGCATATGAATGCTTTAAATAACAGTCAGGTCTTTTATGAATCAAAGTTTCACGTTCTTTCCAAATAAAATTGTCTCTGTCTGCTGTAGAATATACACTTATAGTGAACCAGGAAAATGAAAGCAATTGTCTTTAGTTTCTTTACATTATAAGGATATCCCCTGACCTTTTATTCTTCAATTCTAGACAGTGGATATCATCACCCTCACTGTCTCTGCTTAGTTTGACTCTTAAGAGACATTGATTTCAGGAAAAAGCACTCTGGCATGTTTTTTGAGTAGAAGCTTGCACTCCAGAGGAAAGTTGACTTATATCCTTGATGGGGACAATATGAGACATGGTCTAAACCGTGATCTTAGTTTTAGAGCAGAAGATCGTTCAGAGAACATACGAAGGATTGGTTAGTTACTGCAGAAGAACATATATACATACACACAAAATGTTATTTTTAGTATTATAACAAAATGACAAATAAATTTCAGGTGAGGTTGCCAAACTCTTGGCAGATGCAGGTCTTATTTGTATCGCTAGTTTAATATCACCCTACCGAAAGGATAGGGATGCTTGTCGAGCTTTATTGCCAAATGGAAATTTTATCGAGGTACTTATTGCGAAGTGCCAACCTATATGATACTTGTTTCACATTTACTAAGTGCTAACAATGGTGAACATTCTGAATCTGTGAATCTGTTATCATCAAACAAGACAGGAGATTCATTAATTCCTTTGCAAAGTTTACAATTCTCATTACCCATGTTGCAGGTTTTCATAGACGTGCCACTAGAGGTGTGTGAAGCAAGGGATCCGAAGGGACTCTACAAGCTAGCTCGAGCTGGAAAGATCAAAGGTATCTTGGTTTAATATTTTAATAGGTATCTTCTTGGACTATTGGTTATGTTATGTGTAATAGTCATGTATGTACTGGTATTTGTTATTTAACTATACCAGCTTCACCAGGTTATCTGCTATGATTGGTCTTCTTTCTATTTTTATTGTTGATCGAATTTGTATTAGTCTTGAGTTATTATTTCCGAAATTTTCAGGTTTCACGGGGATAGACGATCCGTATGAACCACCGTCCAGCTGTGAGGTGGGTATTTATTGCTCAACTTGTGTTGCACTAGCGTTAGATTAACACATAGTGATTGGTGTTGTGAAAGAAGAACAATACGAATAAATCTAGCATGCTAAATTTACTTAGTCATAAAATTTTATCCAACTTTGAGATGTCAAAATAAATTAGACCCTGCTTTCCCTCTGAAACTTAAGCAGAAGTTTTGTCAAATTGATTACACTTTCTCATTCTCTTGCAGATAGTTTTACAACAACAAGGAAGTGAATGTACGTCACTGGGTGATATGACAAAAATAGTAATATCGTACTTGGATAAAAATGGATACCTCCGAGCCTGACATTACCTGAATGGGGTTTGTCTTCTTCCCTGTTTCTTGTCGTAGGTATTAATGTATGTAACACAGTGTGAGGCACAAAAAATCTGCTAATTCCAGCAGCAAGGAAATCATCGTTTCCTTCTCATTTGCTTCTATCTGGTAGCAAGGCCCATGAAAAATTGTTATTCACAACTCCATTGTATTCGACTTCATTATGTAGGTGGAAGTAGTTGAGGTAGACATATGAGTAAAGTGTTGGTGCTGATTGGTATTGGGGTGTAGGGAAAAGGAAGTAAGAAGTTAACGTATATATTCCTTTAGCATATTTTTCATTGAATGTGTACTTAGTAAGGTGGTAAATGCTCCGTATCCTACCGTCCAATAAATATTCACCTCGTATTTTTATTTATATTTGTATGAGTTATATGGGTATTCATATATTTTCTTTAATATCCAACGGATATTTAAAAAAAGAAATATTTAATATTTAATAACAAATTTTAGTGATAAATTCAAATAAAAATATAATGCATAATATTTATAAATTTCAAATAAAATGCATATAATTTATTTAAATAATGTTGAATGATAATTTACAAATAAATGATTTATTTTTAAATCAATCGATACAAAATAACTCATTTAAATCAATATGTTAATATTTAAAAATCATTTTTTTTAATTTTTTAATTTAAATTAGAGTATATCGGATATAGATATTCACAAATACGAATACTATGATACCTGTATCCGTTTCGTCAATATGCAGGTATACAAAATACTCATACATAACCTGCGGATATTAATTTTCAATATCTATTTATTACTCATTGCGAGTTTTTTCACGTGCTAATATTTTCATACTTCCAACCAAGTATCATCTCAAACTACAAAATCTCAGTTGGCAGACCCAAAAAATAATCAGAATATATATGTGAAAAAATATTAGAAATATTTAACCAAGAAAACTTAAAGAATTAAAGTCTCATTCTCTAATAATCTATGTTAATTTATAATGTAAAGGTGGGAACACGAAACATTTGTAATAAATAATTAGCATTTTTATAATTGCTAACGCATATATATATATATATATATTTGAGTGTATAAATTAAGCTCATGATAAGGTATCATGTTATTGTCAAGTCAAACAATAATTTATTCAAATTCAAAAGAGTAAGGACTATTTTATAATTATACAATGCAAATTTTGAATTGAATAAAAAATAAATATTATATTATATTACTTAAAAGTATAAAAAATTATACATCATATAAAATTATTTATTTTTCTTTTATTTAAAATATTTTATCTTTTTAAAATATAAAATATTTTACTTTTGACAAATTCTTATAATTTTTAGAAATTTTCTTAGATAATTTAATGATGAAATGTAAATGAGTGATTGATGATAAATTACATGCAATTTTCGATTGAATCGATAATCCAAATAACATAAATAAATTAATAAAATAATGAAAAATGAACAAAGATTTGCATTAACAATGCAAGTTTGAGAGGTAACTTACCTTGTAGAAATTTTTAGAAACAATTGTCATTAATAATTATAGTAAAGTTACACATACTCTTCAATTTAAAATATATTAGCCTTCTTTTTATTTGTTAGTCACTAATAATTTTCGTGTTACAATTAATAGATAAGTTAAAATGAGTTAGAATCGTGAGTTAATTTGATTTATTATGTGTTTGAGTTAAATTAACTTATTTTTTTTTTATTATGGAAGAGAGAACGGATTAAACTTACTTAACTCATTGATTATGCGGGTTCGAGTCAAATTGAGCTCACTTAACCTACAGTCCACTTATTTTGTAAAAAAAAAAAATTCTTTTTGAACAAAAGAAAAAGAAACATTGATTTCTTTGTATTTATCTGCATTTTATATATTTGAGATCCTACAAATTTTAATACTCGAAAAAAGATAAAATTGTTTATATCCTACAAATTTAAATATGCAAAAATAATTAAAAAAATATTTTGTATTTTTATGTCAGTTAGTGAGTTAAACAACTGAACCTATCAACTTCTGATGGGTTGAGTCGGATTGTAAAACTTTTAACTTATCAAAAAGTGAACTAGTTTTGACTTACTTATTTTTAGCTCAATCAGTAATGAAAATCAATAAACGATTAACTTTGACATATAATTGAAAATTTATTTAATCATATATAATTATGTAAGAATATTATATAGTCGATATAAAATAAGTAAAATAATCGATGTCCACAACATTCAACAAATATTTATTTAAACATTCAATTATTTTAGTTAACTTACTTTATATGTTTTTCTTAATTGTTATAATTATGTTTATGAAAAAGAAAATGGTAAAAATTTTGTTTAAGTGTTTATAATTTTAAATATTTAGTTTTTTTTTTAAAGTAAACATATCAAAGTATTATGTAAATATTATGAATAATAAATTTATATATTTGAAAAAAACATCTTATTTTAGAATGTTATAAAAGGATAGACAAACGGTAATTTAAATTAGAATAAAATAACACACTACTAGTAATGTTTAAAATCAGTCGCAGTAAAACGTGATTTAAGTTTAAAGAGAAGAATATAGTCATAATATTAATTTAAGTCTATAAGAATTGCGTAAGATTTTAAAATCAATGTCGCGTTCGTAAGTTTTATTTAAAAATTAGAATAACAATAATAGTATAAAATGCGAATTAATAAGAAGGTAAAGAAAACCACTCTATTTTTACAAGAAAGTTACTCACCGAAACAAGAAATTCTGGCACGATTTTTCTAAATAAACAACTTTGATGATAAATTTTATTTTATAAAATAGCGGGACCCGTTTCATTTTTGAAATGTCAAGAAAGAACTATCCAACCCAAGAGTAAACCCGGCCCAGGAACGACTTAACGGCGGTGTTCGGTAAATCGCGTAGCCCTGCCAAGGCGGTTGTGAGAGGGGAGAAAGATCGAGCGGCGGGGTCAGTTTCTGAAAATCGCCAGAAAGTGAAGCAGAATCTTACGAATAGTCGCGTTCAATTGCAAACAGAGTAATTTATCAGTGATTGTGAAGAACCCTAGCAGCAACTATGGGGAAGAAGCAACACAGTAAAGACAGGATGTTCATCACCAAAACGGAGTGGGCAACGGAATGGGGAGGCGCTAAATCCAAAAACAGTCGCACTCCCTTCAAACGTCTTCCCTTCTATTGCTGCGCGTACCAATCCTCATAACCTCTCTCATTTTCGACATCTTTTCGACCTCTTTTCACTCCATTTTTTATTCATTCATTCTTTCATTTTTTTCTTCTCCTTGTTTTAGGCTTACGTTTACGCCCTTTGAAGAACCTGTCTGCACTGCTGATGGCAGTGTTTTCGATATCATGTGAGTATTTGTGCGATCCCTTAAGCTTCTTCTTTTGTTACCGATTATTTAATTGATAGATTGATTTTGCAGTTCTTTTTCTTCAGGAATATTACTCCCTATATTATAAAATACGGTAAACATCCAGTCACTGGAACTCCTCTCAAGCTGCCGGATCTCATTCCACTAACTTTCCACAAGAATTCAGAAGGTTATCACTTTTTCTTTTTCTTTATAATTTTGTGTTAAGTTGGGTTTCTATTTTCTCGTGTTCCTTCTTTTAAGTCAACTGCTTCATTTATCTGGGTGTTCTATTGGTAATTAAAGTTCATCTCTTAACCGTACGAGTGTATGAGTGTGTTTGACATGCCAAATAAGCTAATCTGTAGCTTATTATATTTCTTATAAAGTTGTTTGATCAAATAAAGAAGTTTGGTCAACAAACCATTTCACTAACCTGTGACTGATAAGCATTAAGTTTCTTTTGGCACATCAGTTACAGTAAATGACATGGTTCTGAAGAATAAACATGGGCAGAGTTTAATTTGACAGTGGCTCCAAATATTTTACCCAATGGGTCAGTGCCAAACGTGTTGAAGAAGTTCGATTTAAAGGACCAGAAAATTGGAGACTATGCCAAGCAAACTCATTCTTTGACTTAATTGGCAGAGGCCAAGCCTATGGGGAAAAGCACCACAATGCTACAAAAGGACATAGCAAAATAGGCCAGATTAATCTCTAAGCTTATTGTTGCATTTGAGTTCTTCCAGTTTAAGGAGACATTTAGAAAAAAAAAATTGTCTGGATCGAGCTTCCACAATTTCAATCTGGAGGACAAGGTTGATTATTAAGATGATATTGTTACTACTATTAGGAAGGGGGAAGTTAGAACTAGAATATTAGTTAGTTAGTTAGACTGATTTAGTGACAACTAAATATTATTGTTGAAGGGGAGGGATGGAATTGGAGCATTTGAGTTTGTAGGTATAATAGAGCTCAAGACTTCTTCTTTGTGAGAACACTAAACGTTTAGGAGTGGCTGTCTCTAATGATTAAGAATAACACAAGATTTATAATGATTCACCTTAAACACTTGGTCTATGTCAGAATTCTCATTTAAGAAACTTTTAAAAGGGTTCCACTAATAAAAAATTGTTTATGAAGCAAGTACATAAACCACTCTGGGTTATCATGAATATACAAGTCACTTTTGGCTATCCTGTCTTATTCTCCCCCTAAGACTAAAATCCCCAAGTATTTTTAAGTGTCACTTCTGGCTACAAATAACAATGAACTTACGAAACAACTCTTGGAAAAAAGATATACAATGAATGTTTTCTTCCAAAGGTGTAACTTCACATAGTGAAGAATATTACAAGATCTTCTTTGACTATATGGAGACTAAAACAGAGAATGTAGGCCTGTAAGCTTTTTCTAAGAAAGTAGAATTGTAGTTGTGTGTTAGAATGTATTTTGTGCATTGATTTTTGCCTTGTATTTATAGTTCCTCAGGAATATGGCTGTTGTAGAGCAATCTTCATTTTTATATTATTGAGTAATTATGATATAGTTTTCCTTTAATCTAGATGTGCAAAATCACTGGAATTAACTAGACTATTATCTCTTGCGTCACAAATAATATATTTTCTTTTCATCTTAGCATCGTGTGATTAAGAGCTCATTTTGTTTTAGGTGTATTCTTTCCATATATTGCATAAACAAAGTCATTGTAAATATTTATTCAAATATAGAACGAGTTTTGGATGCTAATTTTAAACTACTGATTAAATCAAGTAGTGTGAATAAGATAATTGTGTTCCAATGTTTCCTTTATTAACTATGTTATAACTGTTAGATCGTATGGCTTTGTTCAAGTATAGAAGGTTTATTTTAAATGTACTTATCTATTAACTTTATTAAAAGATATAAGTAAAAATGCATAAATATATTTAACATGATATCATAATAGGATATTTCATTTAAATTTTAGCTATATAAATTATCAGTAAAATTCTTAATGCAAGGGTTGTCTAGTATTCCTAAACTTCTATGGGATTTTAGACCGTCGTGGTCTTTACAGAGTTCAATTTCAACCAACATTCATCATGTTACCACAATATCTAGTTGAAGATGACATTTAGAAAAACTATTGGGGGGAATCCGACTTGCACAGTCTCAACCATGATGAGGACAAGGTTGATTTTAGGAGGGGTGGTGTTGTTAAGTATAGAGTATGTGGGAATTAGTTATGGCAGTTAGAAATAGTAGTTGGTTAGATTAAATGGGAAACCAAAATAAATAGGACTGAAGGGGAGGAAATTCATGGAGATTGGTTATCCTTTGTAAATCGAGTGCTAGCTCTTTCCATAGAGGAAGCTCTTGGAGGAGAGTGATCTCTCCTTTTGCGTGTTCTTTCCATTCAATCCAATAAAACCTTTATCTCATTCCGATTTCTATTCTCGGTTCCGAAGCATGGTAGTTTATAGCTTATAAACTTGTAGCTCATTTATTTTTCTTCCATTCCTTGAATATTTAAATACACCACCCTTTTTACCTTCACTGAATAATTTTTACGTTTGCCTAACTATTTTTATTTTCAATAAATTTTTTATCTACTTTGCTAGCTATTTATTATTGACCAACCTTTGTTTGTCATCCTGCAGGAGAATATCACTGTCCAGTGCTAAACAAAGTTTTCACTGAATTTACACATATTGTGGCAGTGAAGACTACAGGAAATGTGTTCTGCTATGAGGTTTTTATTTTCGGGATCCTTTACTTCAATAATGCTAATTTCTTATGTAGATGCCATTTATATTTATGTATGTTGTCGGAATTAGGCTGTTAAAGAGTTAAACATTAAGACAAAAAACTGGAAGGAGCTCCTCACTGATGAGCCATTCACAAGGGATGACCTTATAACCATTCAGGTAAGTTGGGTTTGAACAAGAACATTTTTTTTCTCTTGCTTCATCTTTCGGTTTCTTAATATCAAGTTGTGGTGTTTGTTTACTATGTGCAGAATCCTAATGCACTTGACGACAGGGTTCTTCTGGATTTTGATCATGTTAAAAATGATTTGAAAGTTGATGATGAGGGTATGCTAGCTCATTTATCTTATGTGAGCTATAAATCTCATATTGGTCTTGAATCTTGATGTTGCCTTTTTTTTTTTTTAATGTTTTTAGTATTGGCTTTGACACATTCTATTTTTTCTACTTACCTTCAGAACTACAGAAAATGAGTTCAGATCCTACCTACAACATAAACATGTCGGGTGATATCAAGCAAATGCTTCAGGAGCTTGGAACTGATAAAGGAAAGGAAACTGCAATGCATGGGGGTGGTGGTGGCAAGGCACAAAAAGAAAGGGCTGCTGCACTTGCTGCCATCATAGCTGCAAGGTCCCGTGTGGATGAAGATTCCAAATCAAATCCAAATAAAGAGGCCAAAGCTCCTCAGGCATTCAGTATAGTAGATGCTGCATCTGCTGCAGTACATGGAAGAAGTGCAGCTGCTGCTAAAGCCTCATCAGGTGATAAAACTGCTGCTAGGATAGCTATGCATATGTCTGGTGACAGGGCGCCAGTGAATGCAAAGATGGTGAGTTTCTTAGATGTAGTACCCTCTTTTTCACCAATACATATTGAAATCTAACATTTGCAAATTAAGTTGTCCTTTCAATGTACATTATGCAACTGTTAGAGATGTAGTATAAAAGAGTTCATTAATGCTTCTTCTCTTGACTTAAAAAGCTTATAGGTGGAAGATTCACTTGAATGTTTCTGTATTACATCTGTGACTGTGACTCATGGTTTTATACTAGAAAGGGCAAGGGATTGGATCTAACTAACCCCTGATACCATTAATGTCTTTTCACTTAACAACTTCAGCTTATTTATTGGTAAAAATCATGAATGATTTTATGTTGTACCTTTTTATATTATACTTGTAACACATGGTTTTAATACTAGAAATTACAAGGGGTAGGACCTAGGTCACTCAAAAATTATTAGCTCAAGGTGGGAAGATTGTCCAGGGCTAGTGACAAGCCAACGTGAGCTTAACCTCTCTCCCCACCCACCCAACCAAGGATTGAACATTTTCAGGTAACCAAATACCAATTGGATAGACTTATAGACTTTGATGACACTGTATTAGAAATTGAGAATAGATGGGCCCTAGCATAACACCAAGAGCTAACTCAGGGTGGGGATTGCAAGTATTATAAAGTACTACTTTTTCTATATTTGTTGCTAGCCGGTGTGTGATCTCAACATATTGTAAATGTAACATTGAACCAAAATCATTCATCTGTCTTTCACCTAAAGCTTTAGTGGTTGAGTGATGTATGAGGGTGAATGAATGTTTCACGTACCTTTACCTAAACACTTAAATTCTCAGGTAAATGTTTTTATATGACATCTCTTATAAAGATAGGGCAGTACTCACTTTGCTATGTATTATGAACTTCTAATGAAGTTACCTGTTTCAGGTAAAAAGCCGTTTCACAACTGGTGCTGCTTCCCGTTCTTTTACTTCAACATCATTTGATCCAGTTACAAAAAATGAATTTGAATATGTGAAAGTTGAGAAGAATCCGAAAAAGAAGGGTTATGTACAGCTGCATACGACACATGGTGATTTGAACATTGAGCTACATTGTGATATAACGCCTAGGACGTGTGAAAACTTCATCACTCTTTGTGAGCGGGGATTTTATAATGGAGTTGTTTTTCATAGAAGCATTAGGTTAGGTGTAATGACATCCTCTGAATCTTTCTTCCCTTAGTAAATTAAGCCTTAGATTTATGGTCTCATAATCCATTTTTGTGCAGGAATTTTATGATACAGGGTGGTGATCCTACTGGTACTGGTCGAGGAGGTGAATCCATATGGGGAAAGCCTTTTAAAGATGAACTTAACTCCAAACTAGTTCACTCCGGAAGAGGTGTGGTAAGCATGGCAAATAGTGGCCCACACACCAATGGTTCCCAATTCTTCATCTTGTACAAGTCTGCAAATCATCTAAACTTCAAACACACAGTTTTTGGAGTAGTTGTAGGTGGCTTGACCACACTTGCTGCCATGGAAAAAGTTCCAGTTGATGATAATGACCGACCTCTGGTTAGTCATACTTTCGTTTTATTGTTGATGCAAATCATTGTTCCCCTTTTTTTTGGTTTTATTCTTCTCAAATGCATAAAGTCTCAACCTGTGTAATTGCAAACATATGATCACAAAATACGGATCTGCTTTAAAAAAGTAGATTCTTATGCCCTTGTACATATTTTGTTATCTTCTGCATAAATATATTCTTTTCCCAAACATCTGTCTAGTTTGGACTTCGGGTTTTGTGCATTAATTTTTCGTTGTGGGTACTGTTTGTACTGCTACTACAACTCCATATCATTGTATCGTGTGGGATTACAATGTTTGCGCACTTTCATTTATTACATTCACTTGTAGACTAACTCGACCACAGTATAATACATTTTGTGTTTCCTTGTGCCTTGAGTGCTTGTTTGTTAATGGTGGCAAGTTTTTACTGGTTTGAAGAGTTGATATAATATATTAACAATACTTGGTTTAATATCTGATGTTTCCTAAATGAACTATACACTATTATCTAGCGTGCCATTCTTGCTACTTCAAACAATGCGTTATGTTCCATACGTTTTTCATACTGCAGGAGGAAATCAAGATAACGAGTGTCACGATTTTTGTCAATCCTTACACGGAACCAGATGAAGGAGAAGAACAGGATAATGCCACAGAGAAGAATGTAGAGGATGAGGATAATGTAATATTAATGATCCATAATAGTTGAGACATCTCTCGCCGTTTTTTTTTCTTACTTGTGAATGGTTTTTGTTAACTGTCCTATGTTTCAGGGTAAGGTAGGCTCATGGTTTAGCAATCCTGGTGCTGGAACATCTGAATCTGGAAGTACGGGGGTCGGTGGTGGTGTCGGCAAGTACTTGAAAGCTAGGAATGCTCAAGCTACATCTGCTAATCTTGATACCAGTACAGCCGTTGTAGGAAAGAAAAGAAAAGTGGGAGTTGCCAGCAGTGACTTCAAAGATTTTTCTGCATGGTAACAATCCCAATTTCGTACAATTTGTAAAAATATGTAAACTTCTCCTGTAACTTATTATATTTGCAATGGGGGAAAATTGACGGGATAGCGAGAGAAGAAATTTTGCTCGCCATTCAGGTTTTGTACAATATATGTAGCGTTTTCATTGGATGCAACCAGAGTAGAATCATTGCGCGGGTTGTCTCTGGTTCCGTCGCTGCATTGTCAGAATTTCATAATTTGGTTATGGATTTGATAGATTGGTTCTCACAAGATTATTAGGGCCTTAATATACATTGTTTAGCTCTATTATACATCTCCATTCGAAGAAAGAGTTACGGTGTGTACATCTTTTAACAGCTCTGTACTCGCTTTCTGGGGGCATTATCAATCCGATCAACTTTTGCTTGCTTGCAGGGAACTTAATTTATTCCTGCTCAGTAATCAGTTGTCTGGCGTGAATGGTAAGTTGAGGCAGGGTAGGGTGGCATTCCCAAGGGCACTTCAAGTTATTGAGCCTAGCTAGGTTTTCATTGACTTTAGTGACGGACTCCTGGTTACATTTTGGCATCATATGCAGCTACTGTACAATTCATAGTACAGATATGACACTACATTTATTTAAAGTGAAAAATGAGGAATCTAGGTATCATGCTACCAAGGAGAACAAATGGAAGGAATCCATTTGATGGCTTAGCAGCAGGTTTCATGCCAGAATCATACGATCCTGTAGCTTTGCAACAATTGTCTTACTATGGATACGGCCTACCCACTACTGCCCAATCCATGCACATGTCTCACCAGTCAATAGTTTAAGTGCCTGACTTGAAAGTGTCGTATCAACATAATAATTTCTTCTATTCACGTAATGCTTCAAAATCTAATCTCTTTAAATTTAATAACTTCAAATACACACAGTTACGTAAGATACGATGGAACAGCTCAATTTCTTAAATGTTGAGTAAGTTTGTTTTATACTTATTTGATTAGACCACTCTATGTAATATTTTTATTTCTTATAAATCAATATTAGCATTTTTTAAAATCTGTAATTAAAATTTTGACTAGTCTATCTTTCTTAACTTACGTCTTCTATCTGTTTTGTAATTAACGAAATAATGTAAGCTGATAACTTGTCACACCAACTTAAAATTGGATGAAATAGTCGTATAATTTTTATTATATATATATATATATATATATATATATATATATATATATATATATTTTACAACAAATTAGGTCCATGAAGAAATATTGGACTGACAGAACAAAAGTAGGTACGTGTAAAATTGAACGAATTAGTTGGTATCTGAGTAAAATATAAAAGAATTGTGACATATATAACCAGACCAACACGTTTCAGAATCCCTGCAATGTTTTGGAAATCTACAAAGGTAGAAAGATAACTTTAGCATCATGATCATAGCTTTGGCACCCGATGTAGAAAGATTGTAAAGGCAAGGGAAGGGGGTTTCACTGCAGTTCAAAATTTCTGCTTTTAGTGTACTGGACTCTCATAATTCTCATTCGTTTATTTTGGTTCCAAAAGCCTTCACTTTTGCTTACTGATGATGATGATAAGAAAAATATATTATTTAAATAAATAAAAATAACCAAAAGATAATTTTTTTTCTCGTCGTACGGTTGAAATTTTGAAAGAGCGTGAAAATGAATACATTTAATGGAAACATTTTTATATTTATGAAAATATTTTATATTTTCTTTCCTAACATTCAAACTTTTCATTGTTTGTTAATTTTTTTTTTCAAATAATTTAAATACACGAGAGGAATTTGACCTTTTTATTTTATTAAATTTGACCGTTTTAATGATAAAAGGTTGAATCAAGTTTTTTCTATTTATGAACGAAAATAAGCATACGACTCTTCAATATTCAATCAACTCCTTAATTTTTTTCTTCTAAAAATCTAGCAATGTGACATTTGGGTACATTAAAATTAATTTTGTTAATTTTATAGATTTTCATCTTCGTTACAAATTGAATTATGCTTAAAATAAAATTATCAATATTTATTTGTCAACAATTTTACATTATTTGGATGGAAATAAATCGTTACTTTTAAAATTGAGAAACTTAATTGAATATTTTACTAATAGTGAAACTAAATTGACAAAATAAATAAACAATTGAAAAATAATGAAAATTTTCAATCCAAAAACATTTTTTTCAATAAATTGTGAAAAATTAATATTTTTATTTAATATCTTTCTATGTTATTTTTTTCACTCAATTTTCATATAAACAAATAAAGTGTAAGAGTATTGTCTCCATATATATATGGAGACAATTCTGTAGAGACACGTTTAATAAACAGTGGTTCAACATTTAATTATGTTGTACTAGTTTTTAAATTAGAAGTACATAGTATACTCTTTTAACTGAAGACATTTATTAATCAATTGTTTTACGGGTTTTTTCAGGAATATGGGATACTTTATGGTGTCAACCATTTTAATATATCTGTAAGAATATCAACAACACCTGTTTCTTGTAATATTAAACTGCACACAACTACGATTGAATTTACGATACTGAAATTGGTATATAAATTTAACTTTTCGGTATTCGACAACGGAAAAAACAAAACAAAATTCACCCAACCACATCTGCATGCAGTTAAGAAAAACACTGATACCTCAGTACCAAAGATACAGTAATTCAGTACCATCAAAATGCTACAGTTGTGACGTTAAAAATGAAATCCAAAAGAACTTGACTATGTTTTACAATGTTTTATTTACATAAGAAAGTATGTTAATGTAAAAATTATAAATTAAATTAATACATTATACTCTTTCGTGAAAACATATTTAATCGAGTAAGTTCTTACTTTGATTCTTAAAAATATATACCGTCGTCACATTAATGTTTAAAATTCAGAAAATTTTAAATATGTTTATGAAAGTACAATCTGTTAATAATCTGTGTTATGAATGAACCAAAATAAAAAAAAAAATTTATTCATTTAATTCGAAAAAGTAAATATATAAATATCATAGAAATGAATTCATAATTTAATAACCTTTCTTTTGGGATGATGTCAAATTTAATGCCAATATTATATCAACTTATTCATGTTATATATATATATATATATATATATATATATATATATTTTTTAAAAATTTTTTTTTTTTTTTTTATATTAATTAATATATCATAGAG
>Ga0214543_1000083_pt1 | contig 117445 bp, 55 predicted proteins | sample CNSS2metaG_FD_160094 | JGI IMG/M metagenome (GOLD analysis project Ga0214543, IMG submission 160094) | Root nodule microbial communities from cowpea collected in UCLA plant growth center, Los Angeles, California, USA - CNSS2 | ecosystem: Host-associated > Plants > Roots > Nodule | place: USA...
GTCGTAACAAATATGTTAGCAAATGACAAATAGAAAAAATAAAACAAATAAATACACTTATAAAGATTAAAAGTTTTCTTGAGTTATCTAAAATTACAAAAGATTTTACCACAATATAAGAGTTTTTTAATGTCAATTAAAAGAACACAACCTTTTTGAAATCTTAAACCTTTTAATTTTAGTGAACTTTTGAACTCAAATGTTGATGTTTTCTTTGGTACTTATATTTTGGCAACTACGATTTATACCTTCCTATTAGGAAAATGATAAGCAACTTTGTTATTGATACTTTTCTTTATAAGATTAAGATTCATTTAAGTCAACTAGTAGAAAGTTTCAAAACGACACTACAATTCTTACACATTTGATTTAGGAACTCAATTACAAAAAGTTAAAAAGTAAAAGCTAAATCAAAAACTATCTAACCTTAATTATGCAAATCTAGGGAGAAAAAATTGAACGAAACTCAAAGATGATATCGTCCTAAGAAAATTACTTGATTCCCTCTATCATTAAAACATTATTTCCATGATCCAAAGATTATAAAACACTAAAAGAAGATGAATCCAATTACGAAATTTAAAATGATTGCATGCGTTTGCCGGGAGTCAAACCCGGGTCTATTGCTTGGAAGGCAATCATCCTAACCGTTGGACTACAAACACTTCATGCTTGGGTTAAATTTTCTTTAGAAAATTCTAATAAACATTGTTTTGGCACAAAGTAAAGGTAAAAGTACAATGATGGTTTCATATACACTAATAAAATAAATTAGAATTTGATTATTATATAGGGAACTCCACTTTTGTCGGTATCAAACTTAATGAAATAACAATAAAAAATATATCATAGATTTGAAACGCTCTCTTGAATAAATTTTTTTCTTTTATTTTAAGTGGTGGCACTTTTTTAATAATTTTTAACATAAAAACAATAGTGAAGAAAATTAAAGAATTGTTGCTTTACTATTCATTTTGTGACACTAGTCTTGACATGATTTCCAATAAAAAAAGCAACTATAAATTTACTAACCAAACCTAGTGGTGTGTTTTCAAAACTTAGTTTGGAATGTCAAAATTTTATTTATAAGTGTTTATAAATTTGAGGAGATTAAATATATTGTGTATCTACCTAGCCAAATCATATCATTATTATCATGTCCAAAATGCTCAAATAAGCATTATGATTCTAATATGAAATCCTTTGAAATAATAATCATCCTAAAATAAGGGAGGAAGTATATTTCAAAGTATATTTGAAGATATATGATATTATAAACATAACCCACCTTATGATAAATAAGATATGTTATTATTTTTGTTATTATACTTTATTTTTTATTATACATTGCATATCAATAAGCCTAAATGGCCTATAAATATATGTTATGACAGGAAAAACATTCATCAAGATATCTTCTACTAACTTGAGTGTCAGAGTATATGCAGATGGACTTCCCCCTTTGGTTGATTTAGAGCTCAGATACGCATTAGTAAGAAGCCTCGTCCATTTTGGATCAACCATGCCAAAATCTGATAAGAACATTTCGCCCCACCATGGGGCTGAGTAAATATACTTCCCCATGTTCGAAAGTACATGTTGTTGATATGCAACCAAACCAGGCATCCAATTCCTCTGTACTTGATATGGATCAACAAACAGTCAATGTAATCAAGACTCATATAGATTGTAAGATCCCGACCGGATATTACTAATTTAAATAATTAAAATAGGGAATAAGTATAAAATCACATTTATGATAATTCCTTTTTCCAAAACGCGGGAAAATTTAAAACATTTATTATACCGCAATAAACCAAAATCCACAAATTATAATTGTCGATTACAAATTTCAGGTCTGGTAAGATAAATTTTTATAAAATGTTTAAAATCCATAAAACAAGAAAACATCATAAAGGATTTTCCCAAAGCTAGCCCCTCTCTAAAACTATGCTTCACCAACAATACTTGTAACATCATCTGCTCCTGTGTAACGCATTACACGATCATCGCCAAACACAAGCAGATAGGGTGAGCTCAACAAAATAAAACTGCACTACACAATATAATAAATAACCATACAATATTCTAACAATTCTAATACTCCCAAGTCTCATCACATAGTATACTATTCTCTGATAACCAACCAATTTCCTTTCCTACGCCCTAACACCTCCTGGGAAGAACAAGCAACAACCCTTACCTATTCACCAAAACCCGGTAAGGGCATTACTTTTCTTAGGACTTACAAGCAACCACCCTTATCTGCTCACAAAAACAAGGAGAGAGCACAAGCCTTACATGTTCACCAAAACCCGGTAAGAGCGTTGCTTTTCCTAAGACTCATAAGCCATAATCCTTAATCCCCGACTTCCAAATCTTCCTCTAGACACCTCTTGATTCTACATCTTTTGATGATTACATTGATCAATCTTTGCTGCCACGAGTGTCTACTCGCCCCTCCGATTACAGGCCACCACCTAATAGTCCACACGCGGGAATAAATTTGTCACGGCCACGATCCACCACACCAAGTGGAGTTCCCCAATACGAACCGTAATCCGTATTTTTCCCAAGACTACTAAACTCGTCGGATAACACTAAGGAGGGCATTCTTCCAGAACCCATCCGTTTGAGCCACGATCTCGCATACTCCACTAGACTTCCAAAACCACGAGGCTACAACCTCGAGTGGCCACGTGTTACCCCAATACAAGTTGCACTCGTAACTGGGCCTCCAGAAAAGCATCGCATCAAGACCTCCATCCAAAGTTGTGTAGAATCCCTCGTGTAATCCATCACTGCATCTAAAACTGCCTAGCACAACATCCACGTCGCTAGGTTATCTCGCGTTCTAGACCACCTGGCAGAACACTTGGCGCTACTGAGCTCCAACCCACTGGATTTTGGTCCAAGCCTAGTTCTACAACACACCGCCTGACGGAACCACTTTCGTCGCCAAACACTAACACTCCTGTTTTACTCTAAAGTTCACTTTGTGGCCTATCTCTTGGCGGTTTACACCATTTTGCCAGACCCCACACCAGTAACTGGTAATTTACTAGTATTTGGCACTCTAGAATAGATTCCAATGAACCTATTTACACAAGACACTTAGTTCACGCAAAACATGCATCTATGACAAGTAAATACACTTTCATATCATTAAGTTGAACTCAACTACACAATATCACATGTCATACATCAAACACAACCATATTCTTTCTTTTATACATCCCGGAGAATCACAATAAATCCACATAAAACCATTAAAACAAAGTGTTATAATAAATAATAATGATAATAAAATCATAAATAAAATAAAATGATAATAATAACAATAATAATAAAATAATAGTAAAATAATAGTAAAATAAAAAAAATATTAAGAAAGATAATTATAAAATAAAATAAAATGAAAATAATAATAATAATAATAATAATTATTATTATTATTATAATAAAATAATGATAATAATAATAATAAATAATCATAAGTGTGTCGTATTTAGAAGAAAACTATAATGGAAATCACAAGCACACACATACTCTCTTTAAAACCTCATCACACACAACAAACATCAAGAAGTTAAACGATACAAAAATTTGGTTCAGGAGAAGGCTTTCATGCATTAATATATAACGCAATTGCATGTAATATCATTAAATCAGGAAATGACAGCTCTCTTAACCTGGATTTCCCGCTCCATTTGTGCCCTAACGTCCCTTCTTAGCCCAAAATTGCTTTAGGTATGTTCTCCTGTACTTGAGTGCACCTTCTCCCCTCAAACACTTCCCTTTGGTTCAGTTTTGGATAATTGCATAACTAAAGGGGACAATTCTAGTCGTTCATGTTTATCTTTGTTTTGCATTTCATTATTGTGATTTCCCTAAGTTGACTTAGTTAACTTAACCTTAGTTAACTTGTTGACCTTTGACTACGTTTGACTCGTTGACTAGAGTTGACTTGACTTAAGACAACATGTTAATCTATGTTTATTTGTTTTTGTAGGTTAATTAGGATTAAGAACCATAGGATAGGTGGTGCAACATTATTGGAGAGAGGAGATGATGTGGAGCCTATATTGAGGAGAGAGGAAAGGCAAAAAACATAAAGTAAAAACATAAAGCAAAAGTAAAAGCAAGTGTACCATGGTTGAACACGTGGACCACATAGAGGCTCTCTTTGGCCGAGAATCCTCATGGAAATGCATATAAAATTCCTTTTGTTGCACTATTTTGACCTACATTCTAGAATATAGGGTTTTCTATTTGCTAAGTCATCTTGTTGAACTTATGTTTATTTCCAAGAGGCCCTTAGAACTCTCTACATAAAGGGTGCTTTTTAGCTTGTAAAAGGGTTGAAAAATTTGAGTATTATACATTTGTGTTGTTCAACTAAAAATCGTGAGCTACCTCTATAGCAAGTGGCAACATTCCATCTGTTCCCTCTATGAGTGGCGTCCTTCACTTCCATTCTTACCATCTTCTATACTTTTCATTTTCTAATTTGTTTCTCTTATTTCAACCCAGTTATGCTATGTTCATGTCCATTTTGTTTCATTTATTGAATCATTCCATTTCTCTAATTCTCTAGAACCTTTAGAAGTGAAGCTTCACATCTAGATAGCTTGTTATCTTAATGTCGAGTGAGAATCTTCTCATCACCATTCAAAAATATAAAATGAACCAACTCAATCCTTCATGACAACTCAAAACCTAAAACAACATGCAAAGACTAGGCTAAAAACTAAAAACTACATAAAAACAGTAAAAGAAACTTTCAGGACACTACCTAAACAAGTTTTAAATGGTACAAAAATAATAAAAACCTAAATTAGAAATAAAGAACAACTAGAAGACTAAAATTTGAATATGTAGACCTAAAAATGTACTAAAACAACAAATAATTCTACTATACTACAATTACTCAAAATAGATGTCTAGACTTTCTTACATAGTGTATATTAATAGTGCAACTAAAGGTAAAGAATAAAACTGAATTCAACTAAGTTATCCTAAAATTTACATAACTATTAGATAATATGTAAAAATTGAAAGAAATATAAATAAACAATTATTCGATATTATCTAAACAGAGAAATAGTTACCTAAACAAGTTCTAAATGATAGAAGAAAGCTTAATGTATGTCACAAGTTATCTCAACTATATGCATAATTATGAGACAAGAAAATGATTGCTCAAAGATATTCTAACCCAGTTAACCATCCAAACATAATTTATATATTTTGAGGACATGATTAGAACATGTTCAGAGAGAATTTAATAATTAAGCATGTTCAGACACAAACTAAAACAATTCGTTGAGCGAGCATGAATGTGTTAGCTGGGTGAGCAGACTCACCTAGTGAATGGAAACGTTTGGCCAAGTAGTCGTTCGGCAAGCAGACTCGCCTAGCGAATGAAAATGCATGACCATATAGTCATAGGGGGAAAGAATTTGCCTAGCAAGTGATGCGGAAAAATATATTTAAAAGGAAAAAATTGCTAAAAGTATGGGGTTGCCTTATAACAAGCGCTTGCTTAACCTCTTTTAGCTCGACACCTAATATTCATTGTGACGCTTTTTTTTTATGGGTCGCTTGTTGAACCATAACTATATGCTTCTTTTGTCTTATCTTCATTTTCATCAATACCTTGCACTCTCAAGAACATAAAATATACTTGAACAAACAAGGTATACCAATTTTTATATAAATAAAAAATTGAGAAATTGAAATAAACATAAAAGTAACAAAGAAACAAGTGAAAATATAGAAAAGAAGAAAAAAATTGCAAAACATAAGCACACCAAATAAACAATAATTTCAATATGCAGAATGATTAAACAGATTTCCCAAGAAACCTTACTCAGATGTCTCTTGTTGCAAAATTACTCAGTATTCTCATTTGTGATGAGTAGTACTTTCCTTATTCTCTAATATTAGACACGCAATAAGAACCAGAGTAGTGGGTGTGAAACACACAATCGAATTTTTAGTGAATTACCATATTTGGTTTGATTTGATTAGTTAGGCTACTAAATCCCATGTTTAGGACCTTCCAACAACTAGATCATGCTCTTAGACATACCCCGAGACAAGCATTAAGCACTGACCAAATTAATTTTTTAGACCAACTGCATAAAAGAAAACATAAAAAAAGAACTCATAATAATGTCTAAAAGAGATAGAAATGCCCAGATTCTATTGTGTTTGAACACAAGTCTCTGCAATGGTGCCAAAAACTTGTTATGGGATTGACAAGTGTACCAAATCGCACAAGTAATAAAGTGGAAAGTCCAAGTATCGTTTCCTAATTAGACAACAAATTTCACAAAAATAAAAATAAAAATCTTTTTCTATTTTTATCAAACATATGGTGTCTAACAATATATGATAAAGGATTCACTGGAATTGTGTTTCATAATTCAATTCAAAGCAAAAACACCAAACAATATACTTATAATTTCTTCTCTAATATTTACACCTTTGTAACAAACAGTAATGTCTTACTGACAAGTCTAAACTTGAATAATGAAAGCCCTATGTCTAGCAATTTTTATTATTGGTTCCCATTAATGATCAAGATTTTGATGTTATGAATGACTAAATGTTCCACATCTATGTCTAACATATGAAATCTATTAGTTGTTCTATCCTAATTAGGTTTCACAGACTATCTTTCAGTCACCAGGTACTCCCACATATGCAATCAATCTAGAATATGCAATTAAAACAAGAATAAAACACAAGAGTGATGGAAAGTAATTATATTGAATAATGAAATTCATAAACAGTTAAGAATACATTACACTCATCCCCCATGAATAAGGGAATTAACTACTCTTTAGCACTTTGAATACTAGAATAAGAATAAGATGAATGCCCCCAATCTTCAGAATGTGCCTCTACCTTCTCTCCTTTTAGGTCAAGTGTCCTTCTTCCCAAAAGAAATATTTCCCTCTCTCACCTAAAAGGGGATTTTCCTCAAAAAGAGGTGTTTTTTTCCCAAAAGGGTTGTTCATTTTTACCTCTGCCTAGCCCCTTATTTCTAGAATTTTCGAATTGGACTGGGCATGTAGCTTTGTACTTTATCAATAAAAAGCGATCTAACAATCCTTGTTCCACTCCTCAATTTGAAAATTGATTAACAGGTGGCAGTTAACTAGGACATGAATCTAGTAATGTAGTTCAATTTGCCAAAACAACCTCGCACCTCCTTTTCCATGCTAGGAGCAGGCATTTCTATTGTCACACATACTTTGGAAAGATCCACTTCTATCCCCTTTTGGCTAACGATGAAACCCAACAACTTTCCATATTTCACGCCAAATGTGCATTTAGCTAGATTTAGTTAGAGTCTGAACATTCGCAACCTTTCAAATAATCCTCTCAAGTTGTCCATGTTTTCTTCTTCAGCTTCGTATTTAGTGATCATATCACTGACATAAACTTCATTCTCTATATGCATCATGTTATGAAAAAGATCCATCATAGCCCTTTGATTTGTTGCCCCAACTTTCTTGAGACCGAAAGACATCACCTTATAACAAAATGTTCCTCACAACGTAATAAAGGTGGTCCTTTCCATATCCTCAAGCACCATCTTGATTTGATTGTAACCTCATAATCCATCCATAAAGGAAAATAATGGCAACTTGGTTGTATTATCCATTAAAGTGTCGATGTATGGCAATGGATAATTATCCTTTGGACTAGCGTAGTTCAAGTCTCGGTAATCAACACACATTCGAACTTTGACGTCATTTTTAGGCATAGGTCAAATGTTTGCTACCCATTACGAATATCTTATCATAGCTAAAAATCCAACGTCAAATTGCTTATTCACTTCTTTTTTAATTTTAAAGAATATCTCGGGTTTCATTCTCCTTAGTTTTTGTTGGACCAGAGAACACTCCAACTTGAGTGGGAGTTTATGCTACACTATGTCAGTTCCAGCCTTGGAATATCATTTTATGACCAACTGAACATGTTGTTGAACTCCCTCAGTAGAGCACACAACTGTTCCCATATTTCTTTTTCACATTATTGCTAATTTTCATATTTTTTTTCTCATCTACATATTCCATGTTAAGTACTTCAACATCTTCTTGATGGGGTTTTATTTCTTTTGCTTCTTATTCCACCAATCTTAGCATTTCAAGAAAGAGTTCTCAATCATCCTCATAATCGTCTTCCATATTATCAACATGATGCTCCAACTTAGGAATATCGACATTAATATTTTCAAAACATTCATTTTCATATCTACATTATTTGAGTTTATAAAATGGATAAATAAATAAATGACGATGAGAAACATAAATCAAAGACAAGAACGATTGTAAACACAATTTAATTATCACATAGAGCATAAAAGAAAAAGTGTGAGCTCCTAAAGTTATGAATCCTAAAGCTTTGGGTAAAACAAAATGATTAACTAAAAAATACATTTCGTCCAAATTAAACATCATGGGTAAATATATTGTCTTCCTTATCCTCTGTTTCGGTCCTACCATGCAGCCCAAGCTTCACTCTTTTTTTTCTACCACTAGCCTTTTGTTGTCTTCTTTAGTAGGCTTGTACCCAGGCTGTATCTATTCTTGTTTTCAATGACCTCTAAGGGGAATGTTGACCCTATCCTATTTTTACCAAGGTATTTTTCGAATTGGTAACACTTTTTCAGTATGATGGCCCTCTATGAAGCGAGCAATCACAACAACAAATGCACTAGTTCAAATGCAGTACCAAGTGTCATATCCACAGGGATTTGATCACTTTATCAAAAACTATACTTCAACTTGGATTTAAAAATAAATAGGTTGGTTATCAAATAGTGAAGGATCTAGAACTCAAATTTAGATTTAAGATTCAATCAGATAAAAAGTGTTGGGATTGTACTTCACAACTCTATTCTTAAGCATAGTTATTGTTTCATTGAATTCGTACGTTTCATTCATTGTGCCTAGAAGTACAATAAGGTAATCCTAGACCCATGTTTGCAGCCTAGGACCTTAAAGCATTCTAACTTAGGGTGACTTCTCTATGTCTTGGTGAATAGGCTTTTGCATTAAGATTAAAGCTTCCTAATTGGCTAAGGCATATAGATACATATCTGCCACCTAACAACATTAGATGATTCAATTGGATTTATAAGACAAATTAGCTTTCACCTAATTTGAGTTATATATGCAAAGGATGAGTGATCAATTCATTACGCGTATAAAGCAAATTGAATCACTAACATATGAAAGAACACTTGTATAATGCAATAAAATAGTACTTGTATAGAAGGTCATAGTGCTATATTCAATCCCAACATAAGGAGATTTAGCGAGCCATGTTGATTTTAACATTTAGTCCTATGAACTAGTGTAACCCCCTCATGTTTCTCCTATTCTAAGATATTTCAAGTGAAATGATAGAAAGTGAGATTCTAGAGAGAAGTTTGAGAATCAAAACATGGGGGGTCTGCTCTTAATCTATAGATTTTGGGAAGTTGGTTGCAACTCCAAACATGGTGGCCACTCTTGTGAGCTTTCCTTTCTATGGAGAGCTCCCTCATAGCTCAAACTTTTTTTGTCTTGTTCAACAAAGAAGCTTTCCTTGTGGATTCCCTCCATGGTTGACCTCCAAAACTGGGTGCTTTAGATTACTTCATGGTGAAGTTTTACTCATGTGGATCAAGCACCATCTTCTCTACTTGGGCTATGAAATAAAATTTTGAATTATCTTGAAACCACCTTTTAGTGCTCAAGCTATTATTTTGGGGCTTAAGCTGTTGAACTTTGTTTCTGATAAAATTGTTGAAATTCATAAGAAATTGCATTAATTTGCCACACATGTCATATCTAAATGCTTTTTGTTGAATTTTTTAAGTATTATTCATAAGAAATTGCATTAATTTGCCACACATGTCATAATAGGTGTGTATTTGCAAGGTTCATGGCTCAAATAGGGTATCTTGAAGGTGGTCGTTTGGCTCTAGCCCAGATAAAAAAAAGTCCTTAATCTTTTCCTCACATCCTAGTGTACAGGTCAAAGATAAACAAATAACACAAAATTAATGATTTGGCTTATCGTGAAGTGCTTCACTCAACTTATCTCGTAGTGTTTTGTTCTCAATTCTCACTATTTGGGTACAGATCTTGTGTCAATGTTTTGTTCTATAACGCACACACAAAGAATCTGATTTTAATCATTCAGAGTTACTCATCCATCCTTCCTTACACTTTAAGTTCAAATTTAACTTTAGATTAAAAGTGTTTAGTCCTACTTCTTTTTCCAACTAATCTTCAAAACAATTCTTCATGCTTCCATGAAAAAGTATATACAAATAACTTAAATAGGTACTTAAAAGCATGCATTCAAAAAGGAAAATGTGGACTAAGGCAAGAAATTAAAGTGTAAAATTAAACGTGCAGAAAAATAAAAAGAAAATTTTTTTTATGGTGGGGTGTCTTCATTTGTCTCCTCCCTCCTTAGGGGATCCGAATGTTGCTCCTTCAAAGTCAAAGAAGTACTCTAGTTTAGAGGAATCAAGCTTGGTTCCTTCATTTTCAAATATTTCTTCATTTGTTCCAACATTTGAAGGGGCTTCTTCTTTTGAAGTAGTGGCAACAGATTGAGTATGCTCTAAGAAGGTGTTTTGTTGTGGCTGTTGTGGTTGTTGTTATGGTACTAGTGTTGGTTTCTCCTGAGGTTGTTATGGTTGTGGCTATTCCTCTACCTTTGTAACTACACTAGACTCCCCCAAATCTATACCATTTGCTTCTTGAATTCTTATAGGGTAATGCATCGTAAGGGTTGGTTCCTTTGTTGCTATAAATTCAAATTGTACATAATTTCATGAATGAGGGTGTGTGTCCTCTAAGTAGCAACCAATTGTTGCTACATGTATGAGACTCTTGCTCTCAAGGATTAGAGGGTTTCTTGTTGCTGCCTAAATTGTTGGTACTAGGGCCTAGCTCTTGCAGTAGGCTGAGGCTTAGGCGTTGGCCTTTGTATGTTGTCCAATTCATTAGTGTAGTTGGCTAGAATGGAAGCTTTGGTGATTGGTCTCCTTAGCCTATTCATGAGGTGGTTGGGAATCACAACTCCTTGTGTTATCGCAAAGTTGGGTGGGCAGGCTTGGAAAGTCTAGTGGCTTTGCAATTCCTACTGATGTTGGTTCAGAGAGGACAACCTTAAAGATCTCCTTTGTTATAACATTTGAACTTAATTGAGACTGTATACTCCTAGGTATCGCTAGTATTGGAATTGGGTTTGGTGGTGTCTTATGGTGATCAAAGGATTCAAACTTAATATTAATTGGAATTCATTCCTTTGTAAAATTAGGGCATAAATGCAAGAGTGACTTGGTTATTTTCCAATCTCATTCCTGAGCGATGTGATACCCAATAAAATGGGGTTCGGTGACCTAAAGAGATAAATTGATGGTGGCATATCAATTGTGAATCAAGAAGAAAGGTAAGGGCAGAATGTCATGTGAATAAGAGTTACCTAGAAAGTCAAGTGAAGAATATAGGCAAAAGGGTCTCCGTGGTGGAAAAGTTTATATACAAGTTTGGAGGGAGAAGCGAGAATTTTCATTGGGATAGGTAAAGTCCATTATTGCATTAGTGCCTGAAGTATAGCTTGTGCCAATAAGTTCCAATTGGATGGTTTTGGCTGGGAGTGGAAAGTAAGAGAAGTAGGAGAAAAAAAAGAAAGATATTGAAGGCCTAATGGAAAGGACTCAGTGTATACACCATAATGATTGCAAGTTTTAGTGGACCTTAAAGAAGAAGTTGGTGAGTTAAACCATCCAAGTGAAGTATTGACTAAGATCGAAAGTTCATCGGCCAGTATCAAATCAACCAGAGGATTTGGTTCAGTCGCATGGGAGATTGTTGTGCCACCATATCAGGCGAACTTACACCAAGTGTTCACGTATCACAAATAAGAAAATACATGGTAAGTCCCACTCATGTAATAGAAGGGGATGAGGTTTAGATCAAAGAAGATCTGACTTGGACACAAAGCTAGAGAGAATATTGTATTCTTAGGTCATGAAAGTGAAGAGGAAGGAGATCCGGACGGTGAAAGTCCTCTGGGATAAGGCAACGCAGGAGATGACTAGGGAGATGGAAGATCTTCTAAGGCAGTCGTATTCGCACCTATTCCTGGTAAGTCCAATTTTTGAGGACAAAAATTTTATAAGGTAGGAGGAATGTAAGACCTGCGAAATTTAATTAAATAAATAATTAATTAATTAATAAATATAGGTAGTGGGAGCCTTTATGTCAATTAATTTAACTTTGATGTTGTGGAAAAGTACTAGCTCACATGGTTGAGAGTACTTGGTTATTATGAGGGGACTTGGGTTCGAATCTTATGTATGCTAAATTGTGTGATATTTTAATTGTGTATTTTTAATAATATTCTTGATCATGATGAGTGATAATACAATCCTAGATTTATAGGAATTATCACGAAACATGAATTGGTTGAATTGTTGGGCATTGGCTTGACAATTGGATGGTTGTGTGTTTGAACCTTGACTAAAATGAAATAAGTTCTTTTTGCCAAATCTCTTTTTGGTATGAATGTGAATAAGCAAAAACCCTAGCCGTCTAAGATGTCAGCTGAATGGGGTTGGAAAACTACTTTAGAATGGCCACTAATTAACCATTAAAAATATTTTAATGGGATTTTGGTTTTAGCCATCAAGACCATTAAAGTGAGGGTTGTTAGGAAGAATAATAGTGAATTAAGGGTGAGGCAGAGTTCTTTTAGATATCCTTAATCAATCCACACTGAAAAAGAGAGCTAAGAGGGAATTTGGAAGCCTATTGACGCTAGAACAATAGAAGGAGTCAAGAAGGGGGACATTCCAACCAATAAGGATTACAATTTTTTTGGGAATTGGAAGCAAGGAAACTAGGTTAGGAGAGCTAGAACTCGTTGATTTTTATGTTTTGGATTTAATTGCATGATGTATAGACTATTAATGAATGATTTCTCCCTGCAATCGTTAAATTTCTAGGTTTCTAGAAATTTTCCAGAAATCGCCTAGCGGGCCTTCAAAGCTGCCAAGCGACGCATGCTATTATATGAAGGTTTCTAGATATCTGCCAAAAACTGCCTGGCAGCACGAATTGGCCACCAGGCGACACAACTTCCCACACCCAGTTTCTGGGTTTTTGTATGAGCGGTTTGGCGATGATGAACACCCGGCAAGCGACGTGAACCAATTTTACTCGATTTTGACATTTTGGGGGTTTTAGGATGGTTCTGGTCGGGGTAAAAGGAAGTTCTAACTGTTTGTGAATAATTGGATGTCATATATTGTTGAATTATGTTGTGATTGGAAGTTAAATTGGATGAAATTGTATGAACATTTGTTGAAGGGTTTGTGAATTTGGGATTTTAGAGTTTGGATTAAATTAAGTGGAAAGTGTTAACAAAATTTCGTGCGTTGAAAGTTTTAGGGATGAATTGTGAACTTAAACACGTGAGTGCAGCTTATTGAGTCGAAAAATTGATAGAAATTGGAATATTGGGTTTGGTTAAGGTTCACAGGTGTGGGGGAAAATTTTGGGTTCCTAGAACAGCATGAACCACCTGACGACACCTTTATTGCCGCCAGGCGCTAGACTAGAGAAATGGACACTATGTGTTGGCATATAGTGGGGGTTGGGAAAATTAATCTGTGTCATTTGGAGTATTAAAAAGGGAAGTTGGATATGTTGGATAGGGATTAAAAGGATAAGTAATGCATGAGATTGGATTATGCAAGAATGTTAAGTTATGATTTTTTTTTGACAGATTTGGATGCTATGATAGTGAATCACAAGTTAAATATTGCTAAGGTATAATTGTTATGTGGATTTTCCTAAGTTGAAAGTGTGGTGTAAATATTGCTAAGGTATAATTGTTATGTTATTTGAAATTGGGTGGAGATTTATGTAATATTTGAGCTAAATGATAAGGTACAAGTGGTATGAGGTTAATAGTGGCATGTTGTGAATTAACAATGTTAAACTTAAGAAGGTCTAATTATTTGTAAACATGGGTTGGTGAACCTAAATGAGAATAAGAACATTAGTAAAAAGTTAAACACATGAGAATTGATGTTATTAACTTGGTAAAGTTTACTGCGGGTTTTGATGCCTTGCTTAGCGTGTGCAATCTGCTCTGTGTGCCTAAAATCTAGTACAGTGCAAGTACTGGTGTAGTGCCTGGCGACGATGTTTTAACCGCTAGGTGATAGCTACAAAAATAGTGAGGTTCTGAAGCGCGTAGCGCCTGTCGGTGAGGACGATCCACTAGGCGACATTTGTTAGACAGAGGCCACTGGAACGAGTGGCGCTTGACGGCATGAGGCTTCTGCCAGGCGGTCTGGAGCAAAGGTTCACCTAGTGGCTGTGGAGCAACGTCAGGCGATAATGAAGAGGCAAAATGGTTGTTTGGTTTTGATGTGCGTGGTCTACATACAAGGCTTCGGTTATACCTTAAAGATCGACTTGCTGGAGTGTTCCTTGAGTGGTGGCTCAGAACGTATCCCTTGAGTTGTGGCTTGAGATAGGGGTTAAACATATGGCATTCCTTGAGTTGTGGCTCAGAATGACATTTCTTCAGTTGTGGCTTGGGATGGCGGATGAACACGAGGAATCCTTGAGTTGTGGCTCAGATGGGCGAGTGTTGCTGATGTGAGTGTGCGAGTTGTGTCTCGTACAGATGGGTCCAAAAAGATTCCCCTCCTTGGTATTTAGTGGACGAGTTTGGTAGTCTTGGGACATTACGAACTATGTTCATATTAGAAACTCCACCTGGCGTTACAGAGTGTGGTCCGTAGTTGTTTCCCATACATGTTCTACAAGTTGTGGCTTGTAGGTGTGGCAGCAAGTGCATCTTAAGGTATTCATCTGAAGACGTAGAGGATGGATAACATGGTGATGACCATGTTGTATGGAATCAAAGGATAAGAGTTCCTTTGGTGTGTGTATGTGTTGATATATCTAAATGTATATATGTTTTTGTTATATTGTTAGCTCACCCTATCTGCTTGTGTTTAGCGATGATTGTGTAATGAGTTACACAAGAGCAGATGATGTTGCAGGTGGTGCTGGTGAGGCATAGCATCAGAGAGAGGGTTAGCTGGGAAAAACTTTTAATAGATTTTTATCATTATTGTTTTTATGAACTTTGTAAATAGTGTTTTACTAATTTATGAATTTGGATATTGTATTGGAGTTTTATAAATTATGGATTTTTGGATAATTTCCGATGTAATAAATGTTTTAAAATTTCCCTCGTTTTTTGGGAAATGAAGTGTAATAAATGAGGTTTTCATCATATTTCTTAATTTTATTATCTAAATTAGTAATATTTGACCGATATGTTACACATTGGCATAAAACTCACCTACAATGAATTCATTGTAGTTAGGTTCTAGTGTGGTTAGTTTTTGCCAATGTCTGTTATTTATCACAATTGTGAATTCTTCATATGCCCCCACAAGGACTTCCACTCTCCTCTTAGGCAAAAATGTCTTCTCCTCAATTTGAGCAAACCTTGCTTGCTTGGACTTGCTCATGGACCTAAATATATCATTTGTGTTCCTCTTTCATGAGTGGGAACACTTCTTGGTGGTGGTCAAGGTGATTTCTGAGGTTCAGGTTATGCTTCAGGTTGAGGTTGGTTTTGCTTAGGCCCAAGGGGTTTCGCCTGCTCTACTACTATTGGTGTCATATGAGAATTCCAGGACCACAGTAACAGAACTTCTTTCCCTGTGTCTTTTAGTTGTTGTTTTAATCTTTTTTCCCTTTTGAGGATGTTGGAATCTCATTTATAGTTCTCTTCTTTGGTGCCATTTGTGAAAAGAAATAGTTATTAAATTTTTACCTCAAGTTTTAAAGCACCTTCACTATCTAAAACAAAACAAAAAAACATTATGGATTGTTTTTAACACATAAACACTACCCCTTTCTAATCCAAATAGGTTTCTAAAATGAAAAAGTATAGAAAGATATGTGATTAGCATCTAATAGCTCCTCTTTTCAAAGTAAACATTTTTGCTTATGAGGATGAACATGCATGCAACCAACATGGGACCTGAGTTTGCTTATGGATGTTCAAAAATCATTTATTTGGTTCATCTGATAAATAAATTTCCATCTAGCTTTGAACCTATACACATGAATGCTTGAGCAAACCCTAAATGAGACATAGAGAATGCACAACTATTGATTTAAGACACTAACCTAGGTTTTCTTGATGTAAAGGAAATGGAGAAAACTAGAGAGTGGCTTAGGGATAGGTCTAGACAAAAGATAGGTTAAGGAAGTAGTGACATGATTTTCCATAGACAAGTTGGAAAGGAGTTATGCCAGTTGCAGTTTTATAGGCCCATACTGCATCATCAATCTTAAAGGCCCAATCTTTTCTACAGTTACGTACAAGATTATTAGCACAAATGACTTTGATGCATACATATTTGATGAATATATTGCATAGATATTTGATGAGGATATGAACGATTGATAAAGACTTGATCAAGACTTGATAAAGTGATGAAGACGTGAAGGATTCATTGTGTAGATCAAGCTTGAAGTGTGCTTAAACTGGTTGCACTTGAAGAACTTGAAGCTTGAAGATTGAAGCTTAACTTGAAGACTATTTGACATAAAATAGGTGTCTTGTGTCTAGTTGCAGTCTTTCAGACTCTTCAAATGGTTTTTAATAGGTTAATTGACTTGTTGTTATTGTTTTGCAAATAACATATTTGATCGGCTAAAATAGTATTCAATCAGTTGATTTCGTTTAAATAAAGTGAAATCAATAGATTGAATAGAAATTTCAACCTACTCAATATATCAGTTGAAATACTATAAATCATGACATTTTCAGAGAAAATGTGAGATTCATTTTTCTGGCGCAAAATCAGTGTGACTATTCTTGAACTCTTAAAGTTATTGGCTTGGTGTGGGTGCTTTGAAGAAAGTTCTTTTTTGGCTAAGGAGAGCCACCATTGAGGTTTGATCTTCCTTATGCATTTGTAGTTTATTTGGTGTGGTTCCAGATCTCCAAGTGTGAGTCTTGTTGTGTTGTATTAGATTCTTATGGGATTTAAAAGACTTAGTGTGTTGCTTTTGTTTTTCAAAAGTATATTCTTGTAAGGAATTTGTAAAACTTTTAAAATAGTGGAAAGTTAGGCTAAGGTTGCCTTGACAAACTAGATGTAGCTTAGTTACGAGTGAACCAATATAAAAATATGTGTGCATTGGTTTGATTCTTTTATTCTTAATTGTTCTTTGATAAAATCTTCAAGAAGATCACTTTAATCAATCTTTTTGTGTAATTCTGATGTTTTAATATAATCTAGTGTTCAAACAATGCTTCTACTATCAATTGGAATTAATCTTGATTGGTAATTTGATCAGATTTGAAGTCTTGCATTAATTGAAATTTCTGCACAAGTTTTCCCAATATTTCAACTTTTTTATCCTAATTCTTAATCTTTTGAATTATTCAGATATCTCTGTGTGATTCTTTGTTAGTGATTTCAATTTGCTGATATTGTTTTTTATAGGTTAAAGTGTATAATCCAGAAGTGACAGATTGATAAAAACTGTCAATTAGATTCAAAATAAAAAAAAAATTCAAGTGTAAAACTGAACCTAACTTTTAGCATTTTCCCTGCAAAAATAGAACAAATGTATGATTTTCCTCTTTTTATGATTTCTCATCACCACATTTTGTATTATATGCAATTAGGACAATTTTCCAATGATTTAATGCAAGATAAGTATATTAATGATATATAAATTACCTAATACTAGACACTTATCACATGCTTTTGAGGAATTGCAAGGTGAAGCAAATAGGCTAGATGTCTTAAATAATGGGTTAAAAGGATTAAATAATTGGTTAGAAGAAGGGGTTAATAAACTGGTAAAAGAATTAACTAATTTAATAGAGGATTTTGAAAACCTGGACATGATTTATAGTAATTAAACCTCTTGTTGTGAAAATCATTTGACATAATCATTGTCTTCTATTTGATGCATCCGGTAGTATTATGTTAGAAGGAAAGGAGTAAACAATATCTACTTGCTTGATATGCATCATGCATCAAATATCATACATTATTTTCTTACAAAAGATGATGATACTTGGTTAAGGCATAGGAGACTTTGTCACATACATATGTATCATTTAAACCGGTTAAAAAGAAAACAGTTGGTTGAAGGACTATCACAACTCAAGTTTGTAAAACACAAAGTATGTGAATCATGTCAAAAAGAAAAAAAAAAGACTAAGGTCGGCCTGGCACGATGAGCCAGACTGACCAGGTCGGTGCGACAACCTAAATGAATTGGTTCGGCCTGGTCTGATAACCTAGACGCGCCTTAGATGTGTTAACCCTGAGTTGACGATAAAAAGTTGAATAATATATTTTTTTATGTTGAAGAAGAAAGCCCATGGACTGACCTTGACCTATACGACTTTTGTGTGGTTTTTGGCCTCATGGGCTTCTCTAATGAGGGGCGTTTTTGCCCTGTGGAATTTTTTGGCCCTAGCCCACATGGGCCAAGGCTTAGCTTTGCGGGCTGGACCAAATTGACAGCTCTAACCAAATTGTATCGTGTCGGGCCCTAAGAATATAAGTTTTAGAAAATTCAATTTAAATTTCTTTTATAAAAAATGGATTTTGAATTTTAAACTTGATCTAAATATTTAGACTGAATTTAAATCTTGATCTAATATTATTATTTGTATATAAAATGAATGTGAATCAGATCATTAAAAATTCAATTCATGACCACCTAAATTAATGTGAGTTGGATTTTTAAGAGTTTTTTCCAACTCCTCACCTTTTGCACCGAGGCTACTCGTAGGCTTTCAGGGTCTCTTATCCAGAGGCGAGACTTTTCTACTTCACTACATAACATCTTTTGTGCTAATTACGCAATTTCTTCTCTCTACCTTGGCTTAGTATTAATTCTACTATTAATTCTGGAAAAGCTAAACATGGATTAGTATTCAATTGGTGAGGTAAGAGTTCAACCTTCTCATTGATCTGAGTCAAGTTAATTTGTCCTCGGAGTCTCACTCTTTCTAATTTTGCATCAACTTTATTCGTAAGGACATGTTGGACAACCCAAAAGGTACAAATTGTAATCTAATAATTCATATTAATAATTAATATTTTTATATTATTTGAAATGTCGCCCCCACACAAGTAGATACTTTTTCATTCAAAACATTCTTGTTCGACCTAGACCGAACCAAATATGTATGACAAAGTTTTTCATTCCCATACGTTTCGCAGCTGCAACGTCTATATGATTTATTCCAATTGTACATAGCATTTATTGGTCGCAACAAATTTTATTGGCATATAAAAAATAATTAATTCATTCGTATATGTAATAAATTTTAAAATGTGTATTACTTTAATTTTATTAAATGAAGTATTAAAAAGACGTTAGATTAATGTATAACTTTTTAAATATGATTTATGTAAAAGTTTTTTAATCTGATAAATTTTAAAATATAATTATTAAGTAATGTAATAAGTTCAAGTGACGTACATTTTTTTTCTTCATGTTTTATTTTATGTTTATATTTATATATTATTATAACATTGTAGTCTCACAATTTAATATCACAATGTCTATGATGCTTAAAATAAGTTCGCATAATGACAAATTCTAATTATTAACTATATTTTTTTCTACATATAAAAGTTAATGAATATTTTGAAATACTTTTTTTAATTTTAATATATTTTATATATTTGACATCTTCAGAAAATATTATATATCTATTTATAGGTTTTGACACTCCAAAGTCTTTTACAACATTCATTTTTATAGAAAAATTTTACTGCAGAGTTCGTCTTTTTATTTATATATTAAAGATATATTTGTTGATCATTATAACATTTTAGTTTCACAATTAATATCACGATAGTAAGGAAGATGAAAGAAGAAGTAATGCTTAAAATAATTTATCATAATTCTGTCTCAATGTTGGTTATTTAATAAAAGAAATATATAGAGAGAGAGAAAAATAATTCAACAACTAAAACAATTATTTACAATTATATTAAAATAATATAAAGTAATAATTAATGAATTAAATGAAGCTACTACTTGAATGTATATTTAAATAAAGTTGTGAATATCAGGATAAGTTCCATAAGTCAATGTTATGAACGTTCATAATGAACCTAAGAAGTAGCCGTTGCATTAAAATTGGTCACTGGATTGGTCAAATAGTCTACCGAACACGAAAGAGCAGAAAAACGAAACAACTACTATTACTGCTTCCTGGTAATGTAATGCCAAATTTTCAACTACTTTATTTAAGGCAATGTTTGCTTCAGTAATATTTTAGAACAAATTATTTTATGTTAAAAAAACGAAAAGAAAATGGATTACAGAGTAAATTAACGACATGCTAGTAACAAAATTTTAAAAATAATAAATTAAGGCTTAAATATACATTTATTCCTATTTTTATTGTTTTTATTTAATTTAGTCTCTATTTTTTTTTGTGTTCAATTAGTTCTCATTTTCGTCAAATTATGGTCAATTTGGTCCTTTTCATTAACTGTGTTTAAATAGTTAATATTTTTGAACAGTACATGCCACGTGTCAGTTCCTAATTTTTTTTTAATTTTCTAAAAAAATCTAAAAAATGTTAATTTTATAAATATTAGTTTACTTTTCTAAAATATTTTGAATATTTAAAATATTTTTATATATCAATTTCAAAAGTATTTTAGAATATAAATATTAGAAAAAAAATTAATAACTATATTTTTATAGTATATTAAATAATTATATTCTATTTAGCAATTAAATATAATAATTTTATTCAATTTATAATTAAATTTGATAATTTATAATTAAATTTAAAAAATAATAAATTCAAATGTCAATTTTAGAAAAAAATATTAATATAATTTGTATAAAAGATATTAAATTTAGTGACAATTTGAAAGGAAAAAATTGATTTATTTTAACAAAAAGTGAGACTAAATTGAACAAAAATAACGAATATAGAGGCTAAATTGAACAAAAAAAATAATACTACCACAAACTAACACGTGGCACTAGCATTGACATATGGCACAATTGTAACTTGACACATGGACAAATTTTTTGAAATAAAAAACTTGAAAAAAAAAAATTAAAAATTAAAAAAAAAAAAAACAGGAGCTGACACATGGCATGTACTGTTCAAAAAGGTTAACTATTTAAACACCGTTAGTGAAAATGACCAAATTGACCACAAATTGACCACAATTTGACGAAAATGAGGACCTAATTGAACACAAAACAAAAATAGGGACCAAATTGAATAAAAACAACAAAAATAGGGACAAATGTATATTTAAGCCTTAAATTAACTACATGTTTATGAATTGTATTCAAGGCCGGATAGTTTCCATTTTCGGTTCAAAATTCTCAATTAAAAACTAATTTTATGAATTAACAATAATTAGTCACTATAATGATTAATTTAGATATCAAATTACAAAATTAAAAAATTTTAGTTACTAAAATAGTCACTATTATAAATAAAAAATTATAATTAGGCACCAAATTGGTCACTAATTAATTAGAGGCTAATTTAGAAATTAATTCATTTTGGTAGCCAAAACTTGGGTAATTAATTTTTAGTGGCTAATTTCCTTTGGTAGCAAAAAATCATAGTAGCTAATTTTAAAGACCAATTTAGTGATCAATTATAATTTTTTATTCATATTAGTGATTATTTTAGTAACTAATCGATATCTAAATTAGTCACTATAGTTACTAATAATTATTAGTCACTAAAATTGGTCATTATTTAAAAGTTCTCTTATAGTGGTTATAAACCTTTAGGTCAGATACTTACCAGTCCCTTTAGAACAGGCTCACACATAGTCCCAAAAACCTAGCCCTAGGCTAATTACTACTTGTCTCGATAAGAACAACCTATTATCCACCCTTAGACTCGGTTCTCATAGTTGGACACTTGCTATCAAACCGATAAGTACTCGACCCCATGTTGTATACACAAAGGCAGAGTTATCTTAGCCAAATCGTTAATCATCTACAAATAAGTGGGCCTCCAAGACCAGGCCCATACAAGTAGGTAGACCCCTTATTCCAAGCCCATATCTAGGTAAGTTCATGTGCCATGTAATGAACCTTAAAATTATTATAAATACACGTGGCTCGAGGTAATTAGATACACTTTATAATATATCACAAAATCTCATATTTGACCATTGGCTAGAGCATCTTGTTGACTTGGGCGTTAGAGTGCCTACTACAGGTACATCCCCTATTTGCTTAAGGAAGGACGAGAACTTGAAGAAGGACCATAACACCTTGAAGAAGGACATACTAAGTGCTTTGAACTCTTTGCAAGGTATTACTTTGATTCATTAAGAACAATTGGCGCCCACCGTTAGGCCGAATAGTATTTTGCAAAGAAGGATTGCTGAATGGTTTACACGAGAAGCAGAATGACCGGAGTAAGAGAAGGATGAGGTTTTTCCTAAGCAGATATAGTTGTTATCTTGGAAGGACAAGCCAAAATATAGCAAGAGTTTGCTAAGTTCATAAAAGGAGCGTCGAGGAGATGGATTCGCTAAGACAAGAAAACTTGAGGCTAAGGTAGCCAATGCGAAAGGAAAGGACAAGGAGATCCATGACGATGAAACACGACACATAGAACCTCGTCGTGTGTCGTCATCCTCCATGACACTGAGAAGGCAAATGAATACAACCTTACTCCCAAGATAGTGGGTACGACAAACAATAACTTGGTATCCAAAGTAAAGCACTGACACCCCTTTGTGGAAGATATCACAAAGACCTCACTCTCTAAGCAATGGGAAACTTTCACTCTAGACTGGTATGATGGTAGTACTGACCCTAATGAACATGTGTCTCATTATATCACCCAAGTAATCCTCTACTCAATTGACGGTGTTGTCATGTGTAAGGCTTTTCCCACAACCCTAAGGGTTCGGCTCTGGAATGGTTCACCTCCATACCTCCATATTTTGTGGATTGCTTCGACACATTTTGGAATCTATTCTAAACACAGTTCGTTATTAGGTAATATCACCCTCTTACCTCCTTATCGCTTTTCAACGTCAAATAGGAAAAGTAGCACTAAAGATCAAGAATCTGAATCCCGACATTGACCTGTAGTACATGATTTTGGTGTTAAAGGCAAGCCCCTTCGCAAATGACCTATGCATGAACACCCCTGGCCAATATGCATGAGTTGAGACCGTAAGCCACTAAGTTCATACGCGTGGAAGAGATATGAGAATACAGGAACAAGATCTGTGCTGAATCAACATCGATAGAAAAAGGGGAGTTGAGCGTGACTTGACCCAGAAAGGAAGTTTCAAGCCTAGGGACAGACCATCTGATTTTCAAGGTATGTTCCCTTTATGAACCTTGTTCTCGTGTTTTGGAGGAAACCCTAGAGGCAGATCTCATACCTCCGCCTAGAAAGTCACAAAATCCCCCAAACGTCAATATGAGCAAGTATTACAAGTACCATTGCAATAATAGGCACACCACTAATGAATGCTCGACCCTTAGAGACAAAATAGAGAAGTTGATTCGTGTTTGCCACCTCAAACATTTTTGTGAGGCGTGATGATGATGGAAGCTCTCATTCTAGATACCGAAGAGGGCCCTGACCAGACAAAGATAAAGATGATAAGAAGGAGGAAGTGACCTCCCCTGAGGAAAGGCGCTCTGATACTAGGTCACATTTGTAAGGAAAGATCAACATAATATCTAGCGAGTTTGTAGGAGATGGGGTGTCATCATCAACCAGGAAGCAACGCCTAAGGGTTGTCCAATCAGTCAATACCATTTCTTACACGTATCGGCAAAAAAGGATGCCTCCTATCACTTTTAAAGATGTCGACTTCCTGATAATGGACCCAGAATAGGATGACCCTATGGTTATCACGGTGGAAATTGAGAACTTTGTTATGAAAAAAGTTATCATCGATCAAAGAAGTTCAATAGACATCCTCAGTTGGAAAACGTATAAGAAGTTGCAGTTGTCGGAAGAAGCAATGGTGTCGTATGACGAACCAATATAAGGTTTTCCGGGAGAGAGGTTGTCTACCAAAGGATACATAGACTTGCACACTTTTACGTGTTGGCAAGGATACTAAATCGTATAAGTAATAAAGTGAACAAGTCTAAATATTGTATCCCATAGAGACTAATGTGGTTTAAATTAATTGGTTAGGTACTGATAAAGGGTAAGAATAACAAAACATTTTAGGTTGAAAAATAAAATAAATTCAGGTGAAATGATTTGATGTATATATTAAAAAAATAATTGTGTATATATAAGTTGTAATTAAGCTTATTTACTAATTTGGTCTCAAATTGGATGGTTTTAAAGAATTAGGGTACTAAATTGAACCAAAAATTTAAATAGAGGACTAATTTGAAAACAACTATTACCACTGCCATGTGTCATGATTGTAAGCTGCCATGTGGCACGACGGTAAACTGACACGTGATAGTTTATAAATTTTAGGTTAAATTACTCTTTTGATCCCTCTATGTGTCAAGTAATATCAGTTTGGTCCTCAAGTTTTTCGTTGTCTCAATTTGGTCCTCATTTTCTTAAAAATGATTCAATTTGGTCCTTACTGTTAATTTTGACTAGACATTATTAAAGTTAACGCCACGTGTCAATTTCTGGTTTTTTTAATTTTTTTTTATTTTTTACACGTGTCACTTCACAGTTGTGTCACATGTCAAAATGATTCAATTTGGTCCCTATATTTGTTTTTAGTTTCAATTTAGTCTTAATTTTTGTAAAAATGAAGCAATATTGTCTCTCCTTAAATTGACACTAAATTTAATTTTTGTATAAATCTTATGATGATATTTTTAATAAAATCGACATTTTTATTAAATATTTGTAGAAATATTTTTAAACAAGCTTTTTTTTTAGTTTTATTATTAAACAAAGTTAAAATCCAAAGTTAATTTCAAAAATTAACAATTTTATCATCATATATAAAGGCATAAGTGTATCATATTATAGAAACTTAATGAAGATTAAAAATCAAATAACTTGTCACACATAAGTTTAGGAACTAAATTTCAAGTTCAAAACAAAACCAAATTCTAATGTTTTGTATAGAATTTAAAATTAATTTAAAATATTTATAGAAATATTTAATAAAAACGTTAATTTCAGTAAGAATATCACTATAAGATTCATAAAAAAATAAATTAAGTGTCAATTTAAGGAGGGACAATATTACTTCATTTTTACAAAAAATGGGACTAAATTGAAACTACAAACAAATATGTAGACCAAATTAAGTCATTTTGACACGTGGCACAACTGTGAAGTGACACGTGTAAAAAAAATTCAAAAAAGTAAGAAATTGACACGTGGTGTTGACTTTAAGACCGTTTGGTCAAACTAACAGTAAGAACTAATTGAGTCGTTTTTACGAAAATAAGGACCAAATTGAGACTAGGGGTGAGCAAAAAACCCTCACCTGTCCGCACCTGACCAACCCAATTAAAAAATTGGAGATTCGGTCGGTTTTAAATGAATTCGATTTGTATCGGATAGTTTAAATTAGGTAAAATGGGTATAATTGGTCGGGTACGGACCTGAAAAAAGAAACCCAAAAGAATCCGACCCGACCCGATGTAAAAATAAAACCCCTCTATTTTCATTGAACCCTAACCGTCACATAGATGTTTCACTCTTTTTTTTTTCGAATAGCAAAGCAATGGTTTCTTCCTTCCTTACTTCTAAAAACTCCAAATACACAGTCCCATTTTCCATTTTCGAACTTCAAGCTACATATTCATTCTTCCATAATGTAGAGAAAAATAAAAGGGGTGGCTTTATTTTTGGGTTGTCCTTCTTCTATGTTTGTGCCATGGTGACCAGAGGAAGCAAGCGAGAACATGAACATTGCTTTTTGAAGTTGTAACAAATAGCACAATGATTCTTCCACTGCAAATAAAAAAGACAAGTGACGAGGCAAATGAGAGCGTCGACGGCCAGCAATAACTACTTGTTTCAGGTGCTTGTGCGGAGGTTGTACATGCAGATTTGGACTCACACGATCTCTAGTGAGGGTGAAAAACTGTTGCAAGTGATGAAACATGTAGATCTTCTCACGATGGTTGTGGATCTGTTCAACGGTGCTCGTGGTGGTAGTGGATCTAGTAGTGGATCTATTCGATGGTGCTCACTATGGTAGGGAATCTGTTTGGCGGTGCTTGCAATGGATGTGGATTTGTTCTCGTCAACGTCGCGTAGAAGACATCCTGTTTCACAGGAGCAGCACGCAGATAATAAGCAAATCCTTTGTTTTCTTAAATTTGGATAATCCATATCCAACCGAAAATATCCAAACCCGATATTTCCCGAATCTAACAAACCCGAACTGTAAAATGGTCGGATTCGATTTTTGATGAAATAAATTCGGATTGGATTGGATTGGCTTCTTGGATCTGAATCCAGCCCAACCCAACTTATGCTCACCCCTAATTGAGACAAAAAAAAATTGAGGACTAAACTGATATTACTTGACAAATAGATGGACCAAAAGAATAATTTAACCTAAATATTACTATAAAGATGTTTATGTAAAAAATGTTGATTAGGGTAAAAAATAATTATAAAAAAAAAGAAAAAAACTATCACGAAAATGTTTTCAAGAGTTAAATCGGGTTTTGACAAATAATGCTCAAAATTGGGTATTGAAAATGACTTTTTCTTTTTCATAATTTCTTACCTCCATTATATCTAAATTAAACATAGTAAAATTTTCCCAAACTTCTACTTGTACTCACGCAAAAGAATAAAACTATGGTAAACAAAACATATCTAAATATTGACTTTGAGCAGTGGTATTTTCAAAAGAAACCATAAAATAATGCCAACAAACATTAATTCTTAAATAAGTTAGCAATCATTGCAATCTTCTCATGAGGAAATCACAACACAGTAACACCTTACCTTTAATGTTACCCTCTTCATTATGGATGAGTGTATCTCTTAACTTTTCATATAACCACACAATTTAACTTTATTTTTCATGTCATATAACCACACAATTAATTCATAACCAAAGTTAACAACTATTGTGCAACATTACATTTAAACTCACATGGGTTAGTGATTCACATGAATGTTATGCCACCTTCATTAATCCATAACAATGAACCCAAAATAAGCTCAAACAAATAATAAATGATTTTCATGACAAAAATTAAACGAGAAACTAAAAGTAGACAGGTTTTTTTAGAGAATCTAAATCTAAAAGTAATAAATTTAAAATTTCATCAAAATGGAAAACATGTTTAACTTTAAATATTATCTCTGACTCTGATGTATGAATTTCTGCCATCTAATAATAATTATAAAACGTTAATTGAATATATATATATATATATATATATATATATATATATATATATATATATATATATATATATATATACACACAATGTTATCAATATACACTATAATGAAAGTGATATTGAAACGATACATTCAATAAAAGGTGTGGACTAAAAAAGTGTCTTTTTTTAACTAGCCCCCCATCATTAAGAGCAATGAAACAACTTGCAAGCAACAACTCAAATAAGGATATGTGAGATCTGAGAAGTATAAGGAGAGTTATTGGATAATCTTAAAATGTTGTCGATGTTGGTATTCCATCGCCATTTCCTTTTGTACATAAATTATTTGTTAGCAACGAAAGAATAGTTCAACCAATTCAACAGAATTAGAAGGCTTTAAAAATGAGTTAGTTGTAAACACTTGAGTGTAGTTTGGTCATAAAATTCTCTTTTCTGCATTAGTTAGAAGCAATCAACCTTTATCACTTAATACACAATAAGTTAATGGATTTGTTTTCTTGATTTTACTATCCTTTTCTTATATATCTTGTTATGAATGAAAAATAAAGACACAAAACCAAATATAGAAGATCCATATGAATAAAAATTAATAATTTAAAAGAGGTTTATTTTGACATTATTAAGAATTAAAATCTCCACCAAGTTATTTAACTAGAGTTACACCTTTTTATCTTTTCGTATTTAATAGAAGTTTTAAACTCTCATGTGGGTGGAAAACCCCTCATAACTACTATAAAGTTTGAAACCTCCGCAAAGTTTTATGAATTTTTTTTAAAATTTCTTGACTTTAAACTATAATGAGTCTTGAACCTATTAATATTAAGTTGTTTTACACATTTATCATTTATCAATTGGAAATTATTTATTTATCTATATTTAATAAAGTTCTTCTTAAATAATTAAAACAAACAAACAAATAAAATTATATTTAAATAATTAAACTAAATAAATGATATAACATTTATTAAATATATATTTCTGTTTCATCGCTTGGATAACAATGAAAGATTTTAAACTAGATATATTCATTTGGTTATCCAATTAGAACTAAATGTTATCATTACCTTTACCTAGCTATACAAACACACTACTATAGCTCAGGAAAATAATGATGGCTATTTTAAGCCTTTGAAGATGGTTCCCGCATCGTCATTGATAATATTGTTGTTAAAAGTGATCAACATTAATAATGGTTATGAAACTTGTCGTCAAACTTAGCGCTGACAACGACGGTTTCGCTGGTCATCGTTGAACTATGAACCAGAACTAAATATAGTGACAAGGTCGACGACAAAACCGTCGTTAAACATGTACTAAACAACAACCCATCATCCACGAACGACGATAATTTTGACCATAACTATCGTGGAAGATTACTATTTAACAACAATCTGGGCTATAACCATCGTTAAATGTGACTTTTTTTAAAATAAAAAAAGAAAGTTTGTTTTTAGATTAAGCCAAACCTGTAATCAATCAAAAATATATACAAAATAGTTCAGATATCAAAACAGTTTTAGAAATACATCCAGAGGTGGTTTCAAATATTAAATCCCTAAAAATAGTATAAACTAACTCTAACTCTCACTAACTCTAACTCTCACTAACTCTAGATAGAAAGTACTTTGCCCACACTTGTTGAACATATGTTATTGCTCCTGAATCCATTAGACTTGGATCATTGAATTTATGTAAAAGTGTAGGAAAAGTTAATAGCAATACATATGTAAATTAGTTCAAGTTAAAATTAGTACATGAAATAAGTTAGCATATTACTTCATCCCAACCACTTTCCTTACTGCCTTGCATAATTGTTGTCATCCATTGCATCACGTAATAGCCCCATTCAAAGCTCACAATTTGTTTATTACACTACACTTATAGTAATTGTATTTAGTTATAAATACACATGATCATACTAAAGTAAATGAATGATATAGCGTATAAGTACTCGGAGGGAAATCCAAGTGACCCTTTTAGTATTGCAGTCGATCTACTACTCAATATAACTTGTTCATTAAAAGCACTAAAGTTAAGATAATCAATGTTAGAAAATAGAACATTGTATATTCAAGATTAATGTATAATTGAAGGCGTTTATTGAAAAAGACTTACTTATCAATTAAATAAGGGGGAAGAGGTCTATAACAAGAGCAAAACCATAAAGCGGTACACTCTGATACTGATACAACTAGCAGTTGCCAATGACAACTGCATTGAAAATTAGTTTAAATATTACAAACTTTAGACCTTATGAAATGAAAAATAAGGATCTAGTTACCTATCTATATATGGAGCAATGTAAATCTTTTATTTCACTGCATTATGGAATTCTAGATGTACATTTTTGTTCTAGGGTTCCTTTTAGTTCAATTTTTTCAAAATATAAAGTAAAAATTATAAGATTTTGGGAGTGTTTTTTTCTTGTAATTTGATTTTATATAGATGACTATTTAAGTTTCCTTCTGTGAGAACTTAATAGGTAAATGATCATTTTAGTTTCCATAAGTTGTAAAATGGTTTCATAGAGTCTCTAGATATGTATATAAAAGGTGAGACAATACATCTTACAACAAACGATAAATTTGTTTCTAAAATTAAAATAAATATATAAATATATATTGAAAAATATAATTTTAAATAAATTACATTCCTTAAATGTTTTATTTTTCAAAAAAAGTAAATTATCAACCGTTTACATATTCAAGGATAAAATAATGATTTACCCAAACTTAAAATGTATAACACCCCAATTTAGTAGGATTGACCATACTAATTTAAAGCATAAACCAACATATATGTATATAAAATATATTTAAAAATTTCCCATGAGAAAAAGTTAACTTAAACTTCAAAAGGATAAATAACGTTTCATTAAGTAGAATCTATAAATACAAAAATATATACCTAAGCAACAATTACTCTCTCTTGACAACCATCAACAAACATATTGTTTTACAACTCCCCCATCTGCACTATCTTCTACTCAAGTATAACATACGATCATTGTAGACGAACAGAACCACAAGACAACAAACAATAAAGTAAGGTAGTGTAATTTTAACAATTCATATATTACTAAAATGAAAACATGGTATAGTCAAATTATTTTCCTTCAAATCAATCATCAATATCATACAAATCATCAATCAAATGTCCACAAATCATGTCTAAAATAACTCATACAATATTGACATTTGACTCTACTTCTAGAGGACATGTGTATTAAATAGACTCGAAGATCATGCATCTATCATCTGCCACCCCTACCTCATAGTGGCTATAGCTATATATATCAGGGACGAACAAAACTTCCTTCAACAGAGCATGACAAAGGTAAATTATGTGTTTGCAAGTTTGTTCAACCACCAAAATTCCAACTATAGAACCTTCTTCAACTCTTACAACTAAACATTTTTCTTTATGTGAGTAGGATTCTAGTAGAGTTAGGATAATCTTCTAAAATCCCTCTCAATACACCACCAAACATGGGATCAATATAGTATTTTTTATTCCTTGGAAATCTCTACATTATCCCAAATCCATACAATCAAACATAACAAAAATTCTCAACACATTTCCATAATATACAATTCATACAATACACTTTTTTTTTTAAGTTTCAATCATCACTTAAACTCAATTAAAACAAGTCATACAAATGTAAGTCACCTCAATCCAAACTCATCTCATACATTAATCACCTATTATTTATTTCAATTTAAATGTTAACAATTCATCATTTATTGTCTATTGCATTAGCATAATATACAAATAAAATATTACCAATAATTATATCAAAATGACGAAAAAAATTTCTCTAACCATAGACCTCTAATTGAAGATTCCAATGATCAAAGTGAATATTCATATGTCTAGGACCAACGATCAAAATTTCAATTTGATCCAATGGTTAACAAAGTGAGAATCCCAATTTTTCCAAGATGAGGTTGGCTCGCCCAATGAGCAAGCCTCCCTTGCCTCTCTGCCAAACCCGTATTTGACACTCACCAACGAGAAAGCCTCTCATGCCTCTCTACCAAACTTAATTTTAGCACTCACTCAATGAGCGGTTAGTTGGCCAAACAAATATGCATAAACCAAATATGAAATTTTGTGGAGCAAACAATACCCTCACCCCCAATAGAGTGTTTTTCTCCTTTATATGAGTCAAAACAAGACCAATTTGCTTTAAATGACTCATTAGAGTTAATAGTACCACTTAATAGAGCAAATCCAAAAAATCACAACTCAAAGACCAAATTTACAATTTTTTAAACCCCTATCCAACCAAATCAACAAATGAAATTATACTAATTCAACAATCAATCCACAGAATACCAACAATCAATCAAGACAGTAGAAATCAACATGTAAAATCTATGAATTAAATCCCTTTACCTTGGTTAAATTGTCATTTTTCTCAATGTCCTTAGAGTTATATTTCTCACATAATTACCTAACTAGAAAAAAAAAGACCCTATTAAAAATCTAAACATATCACCATTATGAAAAAATAATAGAGAATCGTTTTAAACACATTTAAGCCACATACATTACGGTACAACCCACATGCATAGACATAGAGCGAAACAACCTCAAAGGGCAAAAGAAAAAAAACTTACTATATATTCTTTAGGAAGAACAATTTTATGGTCATTGATCTTCAAAAAAAATGAAGATTGAGGTTAAAAATTTAGAGAGAATGTAGAAGAGAAATTTAGAAAGACAATCTAAAGAAATGGTGATTTTTATAAAATGAATTTCAATATATAGAGAATCTATTTATAATTCCAACCTTTCATTATTAAAATACTCTAGTATATCATCTTTTAAAAATTACTACCATTTCTAGACATTTTTCTAGTTCTCACAAAAAATCGTTGTGTTCATATTCCAAAAATAAATATGATGTATTTTATTTTATTATTTACTTAGTCCTTTGTATATGGTCTCTTTTGTATGTTTGGTTGGGAAGTGTTATTAATGTGGTTTCGCATGATTTTATTGATCTTTAATGTATAACATGGGTGGCTTGTTTGGAGGGGAGACAACTGGTAGAACTGAGTTTATTTTTGATCATGATTAATATGTTTTTCTGTTGTCGATCTTTTCAGGATGGTTCTTATAATATGATTTAGCCTTTTTTATAGCATTACGATTCACTCTTAGGGTCGGTTTAAGGTTAATATAGGGGAGGTGATGTTACAATTTTATGTTTCATATATTCTTGTTTATTCAAATTCTAAGTAATATTCTGATTTGTTATAATAGAATCTCTTATATTCTTTTAATATATTAATTTATTTCTTAATATAGGACACAATTGTTTGCTAAATATTAATATTGAAGAATTTTTTTAACAAAGAATCAAACAGGCAAGTTCTTACTATTAAAACAGAAAACAAGCAACATCATTAAATAAATAACAACATTAATTAATTATATTAACTATCAGTTATAACAAAACAATATTTTTAAAAAAAAATTGTTACTGTATATAATAAATTTATTAGTTTGACTTTCATGTATGTACTAATCAGATTATTATCAGTTATTGACTAAATCATTGAATATAATTCAATGTAACATAACGTAACATAACATATTTATTGTATTATTTAAATTTAATATTGATATAACTAAACTTAATTAAAATGTAGATAATTTTGTACTGGCAGTTAGTTTAAATGATCAGATTTGATTAATTTATTAAACATTGTTAAAAATATACATTAAATTAAATTTTTAAAGAGAAAACGTTGAAATGCGTTAGTCAACTTGACACGCCAAACATGTGTTGATAACCTTAGATATGATCAGCAATTTGTGATATGCGAACGGGATCGTGCATGCCCACGGCATGTGCGAAATCCTGAACGCAGAGAATCTCCTTTGCGAAATGAAATACTAATAATTTTGAAAAGCCAAAGTTGGTTGGCCATTCGTGAGTGGGGAAGATGAAAATTTGAACCTCTTAATTGGTTAGGTGGGACCCACCAAAGCTAAAGATGGAAAAAACAAAACATAGTCAAAGGAAATAAGAAGAAAAGAAAAAGAGAAAAAGAATGCAGCGTATATATAAAGAGATCGAAAGAGAAGATGAAAACAGAAGCACGTACAGACAGCTCAGTTGGTACGTGAGAGCCAGTTTCAGATTTGGGTTACAGCTAAGTTTTTTTCTTTCTCTCTTTCAAGTGTTGAGTTATTACATATATCACCAGAATCTGAAGAGAGTAATAATTCTGCAACGGAACATGCTTCATCGCTGAGGTGGGGGTGAGGAGAGGAGAGGTGAGTTTCATTTCATACGCAAAAAAATCGTAGTGGGTTGGTTTTGTTTTGTTGTGATTGTTTTTACTTTCATTGTTTTTGGGTTTGTTAAGGTGGAAGTCAAAGGTTCCGTCGTGTTGTGTTCGTTTTTTATTCTGCCCCTTTGCAGTTGGGTCGACGGATCCGAGGCAGCAATGTGGTCGTGTTTATTCTTTTCTAGGCGGTGAGATTTTCTCGGAAAAATTCTGGGTTTGTGGGGAAGTGGGATAGAAAATAAAAGGGGTGATGATGATGGTGATGATAATGGTGAGTGGGGAAAAGGTAGCGAATCTGATAAAGATGGAGTCTTTGGAGAGAAACATTAGTGGGAAATGAAGGACACTGGGAAAAGTGCGAAGGATAAGGAAAGAAAGTAAAGTTGCATATTTTTGGTGTGAAATTAAATTTTGATATGAGGGGAGGGGAAGCGTTAGAGGTGATAATTTAATGCTACAATATACCCTATTGAATTTGGGTATTGGAGGGTAGGGTCGGGGCTTGGTTTTTACTGTTTTTAATGCATTTATTGCAGAAGGAGAAGGTGGAGTGTGTGATGTGTGAAGGGATTAAGAAAGAGAGAGAAAGAAGAAAGAAAGAGAGAGAGTAACGGTTGACCATTATGAATGCTATAATTACAACTCATCCATCATCTCTTAGTACTCTGTGGTTGCTTTTATTATTAGTATTAATTAATTAATTAATTGATTGATTAAATTTTATTACTAGTATATTAGCATATCTCTTCCCTTTTCATCATCCTTAAGCATCCAAGTACGTTTACCGACATAAGGAAACTCTTTCTTCTTCGCCAGTTTTGGGCTTTGGTAAATTCTTTCTGTTCTGATTTCATCTCAGCCCTATGATTGTCTCTCTTCCACTGTCTGACTTGCATGTTTTTTGTTCAACCAATTTTGTTTCAGTTTTGTAACCAAAAGATTATTTTATACCTTCTGGTTCTGAATGCTGCCATTTTGTTTTATTTTTAAACACTTTAATCTGCAGGTGGAGTTGGAATTTTCTCTGAAATTGTCTGTTCTGAAGTTTTTGATAAAATGGTTTTTTGCTGGCAAATCCTTTTATATTTTAATAAGGGAATAGCTTTTTAGCCCTTGACTATTTTATGGGGATAGGAAGGTTTTGGGATCTGAGATAGATCTCTATCGTTTTGACCATGTTCCCTGATTTCCTTCATGCGATTCCTGTGTAAGTTTTCACTCTGCTGCTGTTTTTTTCACTGTACCATTTTCTGGTTTTCTAAACTTGTTTATTCTTATGAGTCAGATCTTAATCAGGGCTAGAGGACAAAGTATTGGTAGGGATTTTGTAGGGAGTCATCTTGTTGTGTAGGCCTTTTGATTTAAAATTTCGGTTTGTAATTTTGTAGTTGAAAACTTTCGAAAAAGTTTGAGATTTTTAAACTTTTTTCTTGTCCTATTATACCTTCTGTACCTTCCTTGGATTCTACTTAGGCGAAATCTTTTACTTATAAAAAGAAAAGGTAGCAAACTGGTACTTGCTTTTTAGTACTTAAATATTATGATATATATGTAATTTACATCTTCTCTGGATATTAAAAGCTTAATATAGAAAATGGTCCCCAGTTTTTCCGCCTTAATCTAAACCTTTCTTCTTAGAAATATTGGTAAAATTCTTCATTTTTTCTTTCTCATTCTTTCTGCTTTATTTTATGATTGATGACTAGAGCTAGAGTTGGATTCTGTAACAATTTCTTCTTTGTTTGGGAATCAGGTATATGTGGTAATAGTGACATAATCCTTTGTTCTTTTATACTGCAATCCAAATAAATATTTTATGATTTCTTATGATTAGAGAATTGCTCTTTCTTTCTCTCTTTTTTGCTTTTTCTTCTTTTTTTATCCTTTGGAACAGTAGAGAAGAATCTTGTTATTGAAATTTGGCTTTGAGTGCTTCTATAGATCATCGAATCCATTACTGCTTCTTGTTTTCATTATATGGAGTTAATTTGGTTACGTGCTAACCCATCATTGTTATTTTTGCTGATTTTCAGATCTCTGAAGAACAGTGCAATCAGACTAGTCTTTTTGGTTGAAAATATTCAAAGAACAACCTGCGACTGTTGATGAAAATTTCCCCATGAATCTCTACCTGTCTGCACCATGAAATTAGGTGACATACTGTTTATAAATGGTCTCAGCAATTGGTTGTTTTACTTTATCTTACTGACCTTTTACTTGGTCTCTGCAATTAGAGTATAGGTTTGGTTTACCATTTGTGTTTTATCAAGATTGTGACCCCTCATACGAGGCTCACATACATGTAATTTAAATTTGTTGGGTCATGATTCTCAATTCTAGTTCAGGGTGTTTTGTTTCTTGATCTGTTTGTTGAATGTGGGTTAAGGATGGTTCTTACTAGTTCTTTAAAGCAATTATGTAACTATTCTAAACTCCTCTTTTCCTTATGATTTACTTAGTTTTAAATGGTAAGCTTTTATCATCAATCTGTTTACCAAATGTTATTATCAATTTCCTTACTTTGAAATTCTAGTCTAATTAATTTTTGCCAGTATCTTGATGAATGTGCAGAAGGAAAAGTGGCTTTTCGGCATTCAAATATTGGTCTTGAGCCTGAATCTGAGTCGTTTGTGTTTATTGACGACGATCGAATTTCTGATGGATACAAATTACCGAGCCAGAAACTGAAGGAATATGAGAATGAACAAGGTTTAGATTCATTACAATATGACATGGAGTCAGTTGATTGTGAAAAAAATGAATATGAAGCAAAGGTAAAGGATTTGGTTGAGCCAGTATCTCACTTTAATCCTAGAGAAGGAGAAGAGTTGCCTAGGAATTCTGTGGATGTTTACATGGTCAAAACTGTTACAGAATGTGAACCACATCCAGAAGTGTGTTACAATGAGAGTAATTATCATGTTGTGAAGGATATATGCATCGATGAGGGAGTCCTTAAGAAGGATAATGTGGTGTTTGTGACTCCTCTCGACGAAAAGTCGCACGATTTCTTCCCTTTCGAGAGTTGTGAAACTAAAGAAAAACAGAAAGACAACACCACTATCAATGTACTAAGCCTAACACCAACAGAGGAGTCTGATAAGGTTTCTGCTAATCATAATCAGCACAAGGATTTGATGCTCACTGACGTTTCTGGTGATGTCAACAAAGAGACACCTTCACTGGGAGGCAAGGTTTTGTTGCAAGACTTACTCACTGAGGACTCTGCATCTTCTGATGACAAGGGTGAACAGGTATTTGATGTGTTCTTCGTATTTTGTTTGGAAATATATGTTAATTGTTCTTTTCGAGGGATTGAGTTTGGCATGTCAATTAAGCTTTTAAGATTGCTACTTGTTTGATTAGATACAGCATTGAAGAGTCCAGATTCTCTATGGGTTTTTTGGTGCTGTCTTCTGCTTTATCTTCAAAATTCATTGATGTTGGTACTTTAAATTTTTTTTTAATATATTTTAAAACATTAAAATAAGTGTCATTTTAAAAATACAGCAAAGAATCAGTACAGAAAAACACAGCAGAGAATCCAAATTCAGCATTGAATGTGTTCGTAGAGTCACTAGTTAAGCTCACAAGTTTGATATTTTCTGTGATCAAAACTGAAGGTTTTGGAAAAGAGAAATTTCAGAAAATGACAAATGTGTTATATGTGCAGATGGAGCCTGAAGCAATGTTGAGTAGCCCTTCTTTGTCAGTGGCAGATGGTGAATCAAAGAAAGACAACAAGCCTCAAGAGCCTGCAGATTGTGGTAAAGAAGAATGCAGCCAAGCTGGGAGTTGTAAATGTGCTGAAATTCATCATACAAGCAGGCCAATAGAATGGAAGAGTGACGATCAGTCGGTGACTAGCCTCATTCGTCACAGCTTAGGCGAGTCAAGTTTCTCTGCCGTCGGTCCGGTGTCAGGTCGAATAAGTTACTCAGGGCCGGTACCTTACTCCGGCAGCATCTCCCTCCGGTCAGATAGCAGCACGACTAGCACGCGATCCTTTGCATTTCCAATGTATAGTGCTAGAAAACTTGTTGAGTTGACACTTTTGCATTGGCCCTTTTGGTAGAAATCCATAACTGATAAGCTGATTTTGTTTTTGTTGTGCAGAATTCAATCTGAATGGAATAGCAGCCCGGTTAGGATGGCGAAGGCCGACCGGGGGCATCACCGGAAGCAGCGGTGCTGCTGGACGGGTGGCTTTCTTTGCTGTAAATTCTGAGAGATTAGTTTCCTTTTGAATAGGTTCTAAAGATTCTGATATATCATTTAAATTCTACATGAGTTTCATGCTTATACATCATCACCCTAGCTGTTGAGTAGTGTGCAGTAGGTTTAGAATGGCCAGCCAATGCTCCTGAATGTTTGCAGGCAAACAAAGTAGTCTTTTTAGCTCAGCTTGCTTATGCTTCTCTCCTTTTTTTTTCTCTTTTCCTATACATGGTTTCATTGATTTTTTTATTTTATTTCAATTACAAACAATTCGCAGTACATATTAGCTTTTCATCTTTTCATGTATAACTGCAAGCTTTTGAGTTAGAAGGTGGTTAGTTTAATCATTGAAGCCTTCTTGATTTGGATATGAATCTACTTCAAAATGTTGCCCATGTTCTTTTCACCTCTAATGCTATCCAATTATGGAATTGAGAATGGAGAATTTTCCTTTGAATGTGTCGTATGTATTATTTAAATCTAAATTCCTTAACCAATGTTCCAAGGAACTGGTTGGCAGGATCTTTTTATAGCCAAAATTTGCCGATATAACTGGAAATAGAGGATTGAGCTTTAATGTACACTTGTTTTCCGAGAAAATATGGAAAGTATATAGAATAAGTAATTTTGCCATATATAAGCGAGAAGCCATTTTGAAGTGAGAATAGCTTAGAAATTTGGGTAAGTATTTTTGGAAACAATTTGTCATGTTTTGCAAAAAATTATTCAATACGAGTTTCCATTAAATTCATTTTCTGAACTTTGAGAATTTAACTATTTGTAGTTAAAATATAAAAAAATAATAGTGAAGAATAACTTTATTAAATTGATTAATGTAGTAATAAATTAAATTTTATAATGAAAATTATGTGAATATGTCTAGTTATATTTTTTACCAATCGAATATATTTTAGTCATTCTTAGAAATTATAATTTTAAGGATGTGATTATAGAAACTATATTGTTCCTGTATGAAAACACTTCCTTGTGCACCAAAATGCTAGAATTATTAAGTTGAAATTCTTTTCAGCTGATTTGATTTTGCAGCAGCAAGATGATTCAAATAATGACGTACACGAGTAAATATAATACAGCATAAAATTATTAATGAATGATTAAGGTTACCCTATATGTTTTTTATTGTATATGCTAAAATAGTTTTTCATTCACTTTTATTCTTAAGTACCTATCTTATGCTACTTTTTATATTTACCTTTTTCTTGTGCTTGTTGGATTTGAAGTCTTTCCAGATCGTCTTCGGTTGAATACAGTTTTGTTCAAATGGATACGGTAATAATATATTGTTGAAGTGGTGATGGAAGTGAATATGGCAAGAGTAAAAATAATGAAGGATAATAATGTTAATAATTATGAGATAGTAAAAATAATGATAATAGTTATAATAATGATAATGATAAATAAGATGTGATGAACATGACGAAAATAGTAAAAATGATAATAACAATATTGGAAGAGAAAATGATGATTGTTAGGATAATAAATGGTGATAATGGGTGATAGCGTGATCTAATGCTTAAACAAATCTACTTAATTTCTTTCAATATGGCAGAAGTACAACTTCATTCTTGGCAATTGCTTTTTCTCTGAATGATTTAGTTTAGTTTAGATAATTAAACCATTTTTTAATATCTTGATATTGAATCGAGTACAAAATTTCATCTTCAGTTCAAGCATTAAGCATAAAACTAAATCAAATGGAAAATAAAAACATTTGAATATAATTGCATAAATGAAACAAGAATATAAAGAATTTATAGTTGAATTCCAACAAAAGAAAGTTTAGGTAGTCATGATATGATTACGATATTACAATGAATTCAGCAACTAGAAATAACACGGTGCTTACAATATGGAACTATATCTGATCTACTATTTAATTCTTTAAGACATTACAACTACTATTTATTTATAGAGCCAAGCTACTATATTTTCTATAAAAGCTTTGCACTAAACATTGGCTTGCTTAGCTTAACAAATGGTGTTTCCTTATGTGTAAGGTTTCTTTAAGTGTTGACCCTCACCTAGCATCAATTTTCTTTCAATGAGAATTTCTTCCTAAGCTCAACGACTCTCATTTCACCCAATTGTGAGGGTAAGAATATGAACCTATTTTACAACTCTCAATTTGCTCAGCTCTAGCTTCTTACGCTCAACGATTTCAATTGTTCCTTATCTTTCTTTTCTATAGCAAAACATCCATTTAATTCAATAATTACCAATAACTTCTCTTCATACACTCATCATATACTTCTAAGTTGATAAGGGTTTGATCTACTAAAAGTTTACCCAATTTGTTCATATTAAGTGTCTAAATTAGAAGTAAAAAACAAGTAAATTGGACACATATCAATTTTTTTTACATTTGGTATATGAAAAACGAGTAACAATAACTTGTCTTACATAAGACTTATGAACTATTTTGTCTTGACCGTTTCAACTAATTATGGATTTGTGGGCAAGTCTAAACATGTGAAAAAAAGTTCAACAAGATCGTTACCAACTTTTTATCCCAAATTTAGATCTTTCCTAAATAAAAAGGAATTTACTACAAGTAGAATGATAATAAATAAATAAAATAAATATTAAGGACTTTTGTTTATGGTAAGAAAATAAGGAAATACATTGTGCAAAAAAAGAAGAAGAAGAGATATTAAAGTAAAATAAGAAATAAAATTTAGACTTATACTTCCAACAATATAAGTATAAATAAACACAAATAATTCATAAGTAATGGCTAAGCAATTTGATTATTGAACCTATCTATAAATTGATCAACTTTCAATGCAAAGTATGATAGATTCATATATAATGGGATGGTCTAGTTCAACATATATCATAGATTCATAAATAGGTTCATATGCATCTTAGTTTAGATACATAGGCTTAGGAGTCAAGTTTGTAGTCTAGTTTAAAAATCATTATGAAGAGTTTTAGTGTGACTAACATTAATTTGGAGATTTTTTAGTATAATGCAGATAAAAGAATCAAGGATAGCATTCAAGAGATCAGAGAAAGCCACGGGAGAATCTGAATCAACCAAAAATGCATGAAAATGCTACATAGTTGACTTTTTGCTGAAGAGTTGACCAAAGGGTTGACTTAGAGTTGACTTTTTTAATTTCACATCCAATTTACATGGCACTTGTGGGAAAAGCTTAAGAGCGATCATTTACATTTGTTCTTACCTTGAAAGGGCTGAGAAATGATCAAAAGCTGCATGGAAATTCTAATTCTAAGTTTTGCTTGTGTAGTTCACTAATGTAGCTTTAGTTTGCACCATAGCTTTGGGTTGTGAATTCTAACTTGTTCCTTTAGTTGTGAATGTAGTAATGGGAAATTTTTGAGATACTGGAAGTTAATCTAGTCCAAGAAGGTTTTCAAGATGAAGGGTTGAAAGGAACCAAAAGCTACCTTTGAAGGATGCACGTGAAAGGCTTGGGATTGGAAGTAAAGATGAGTTGTCAAGAACCAACAATCTGTGATTCTTGTTGTAGAAGGTTAAGGACTTCCAATGGAAACAAGGATACACCTTAAGTAACCTGTTCCAAGGAGTGGCTGCAGTGGGACTACTTGTTACTTAGGTGGCTGATTAGAAGTAGTGAGTTAGTTAGTGTTAGGAACAAACTTTGGTAGTTAATTTAACCTGTAATAAGCAGTTCTAATTTCTGAACAAAATTTATACACCATATACTAATGGGGAACAATAGACACAATCCATTCACTCATTCTGAACACCCACATAGTCACGATACACACCATCACATAACCACTTTTCTCTCATTTTCTCTCCTCTATAATTGTTGTTCCATGGAGTGGCTGTAGTGGGACTACTTGTTACCTAGGTGGTTGATTAGAAGGAGTGAGTTAGTTAGTGTTAGGAACAAAATTTGGTAGTTAATTTAACCTGTAATAAGCAGTTCTAATTTCTGAAAAAAATTTATACACCATATACTAATAAGGAACAATAGACACAATCCATTCACTCATTCTGAAAACCCACATAGTCACGATACACACCATCACATAACCACTTTTCTCTCATTTTCTCTCCTCTATAATCGTTGTTCGTGTACATTTTTTGAGAGAATCCTTGGATCAATGACTACACAATAAGCATTGGACTAAGGATCTTTTCACTTCTCCATGTTTTGTGAGTTTCATTTCCTTTTTTAATGATTGTACTTATTCTTGCTGTTTGAATCTTCAATTTTAATTTTGTTATCATGTGTTGTTCCATTTTCTAGTTTTCCTTTTTGCCGAAACTGAGTTCATGAGTGAGTTTTTAATGGTTGGGATGCATGATTCAATATATTCTTGGATTTAAAGTGTAAGCATGATGAATTCAAGTAGATGCACATTCATCTAAGTTTTCTCAAATGTCTTTTGAGTAGAATCTTGTGCTTAACCAACCAAAATTAACTCATGCTTCTTAGTTTTGTAGAACACACTTATGTAAGACCCGTGAAATTTAATTAATTAATTAATAAATGCGGGTAGTGGGAGCCTTTATGTCATTAGATTCTAAATTGTATGATGCGGAAAAGTACTAGCTCAAATGGTTGAGAGTACTTGATTGTGTGAGAAGACTTGGGTCAAGTCATATGTATGCCAATTATGTGTTATTTAATTATTATTGTTTTAATAATATGATTGAGCATGTTGATTAATGACATAATGGTCGAATTATATTAGTTAACAAAAAAACATGAATTGGCTTAATGGTTATGCATAGATTTGACATTGGCATGGTTGTGAGTTTAAGCCTTGGAAGAACCCAAACTAAACTTTATTTTTGCTTAATTTAGTTTTGGCTTGAATATGAAAGGGTGGAGAAAACCCTAGTGGAGTGGATAGCCAAGGGTGGTTGGAAAAGCAGCCTATAAGTGACCATGAATAGAAATTATAAGCCTTTTAATGATAATTTCGTTTTTGTGTAATTAAGGGTAGTTAACACATCATTAATTGAATTTTTGAGAGAGAAGGAGAGAGTTTTAGTGGTTGATTTCGTTCTACACAATTGGGAGAGTGAGTTCAGAGTGTTTTGATGCTGTGAGAGCGAGCATAGGAGCCAATTGGAGAAAGAACTAAGAAGACATTTGTGTGCAATAGGAGAACCTTGGAAATTCTCAAGTTCAAGCAAGGGAAAACCAGGTTAGGGGAGCTTGAAACGTATTTTGTTATTATTGTATAATGGCATGAACTGTATGATGAATAAATGCATATAAACTGTCTGAAAATCGAGTTTCTGGGATTTTTCCAGAAATCGCCTGGCGGCACAACCCCAGCCGCTAGGCGGCACATATATGTTACACCCAGTTTCTGGGTTTTCGTTGAGCTGCCTGGCAGTGATGAATTTCCGCCAGGCGATACGAGCCTTTTTCATTTCAATCTTTATATTTTTACGTGGTTGGGTAAATTCCACACCGGGAGACAAAGGGTTCCATATATTATTGTAGGTTATTTGGGTGGATTATAGTGTTGAATTACATGAGATGGATGGTTAAAGTGTATGAAATTTCTCTGAGATATAGTTAGAGTTGAAATCCTTGGATTTGATTGAATCATGAACAATGAGATGTAAAGTGATGTGGAAAATGATAATGGATGTATATAGTTTTGAATTTGATTATGATGAGTCAGATTAATGGGAAATTGAGGGGAAACCGAGAGCAAACGAAAACTAGGAAAGAGTTAGGGTTTGCGGGTGCTTGAGTTTCTGGAATGTCTCTAGAATCTTAAGCACCGCTTGGCGGCATGGGTATGGCCGCCAGGCGACGGGCGTTAGACGATATGCTTGGTGTGTGGACTTGTTGTGGAGGCACTGGGGAAAATGATTTGTGAACCCTTGGAGTGTTAAAAGAAATATAGGATAAATTGGATAGAGATTAGTCTAATAGGTAGAGCATGAAATGGAGAGTGCAAGGATGTTAAGCTAGGGGTGTTAGATGCGAATTTAAGGTTATAATAGTTGAGTCAAGGTGCTAAGTCAGGCAAGATCGGATGACAAGGTAGGTTGTTGTATTAAAGGGCAATGCTAGTGGAAGTGGTCTAAGTTAGAGGTGATGTGCAACGATGGTCCTGGCACAAGAACTATATTCAGGGAAATTTTAGAGGTGCATCGCACTAATTAGAGTAGATGATAAGTTAAGTATCAGTGGATCAACAATGGTAGGTCATGAACTTGCAAGGTGCAAACCAAGGACGTCTAAGCATGGGAAATCTTGATTTCAAGTCTAGAAAGGATTTAGTTACTTTGAAGGCTAAATATAAATATTAAATTCAACGCAATTCACTTAGTGAGGTTGCTTGTGAGATTTTGACAACCAACAGAGCATGTGCAAATTGAACTGGGTGCCTAGAAAACCCGAACTGGGTGCCTAGAAAACCCAAACTGCATAGTTACTGGTGCGTCGTCGCCTGGCGACCGGAGGGGCTCCGCCAGGCGATAGATGTAGAACTAGGGGTGATTGGGAGAGTTTGGCGCCTGGCGGTAGTGTGGTCTCCGTCAGGCGGTAGGTGTAGCGACAGTGGTGCAGAGGCACTAGACGCTTGGCAATATGCGTCCCCCACCAGGCGGTCTAGAAGCTGGTAGTGCCTAGCGGTACATGTCCCCCGCCAAGCGATTTTATTGTTGCAGCCTTAGGTTTCTGGATTTCCGAATGCGTGATCTATAAGGATTTTGGTGATGCTTCAAAGGTGGGATTGCTGGTGTTCCTTGAGTTGAGCTCAGAACGTATCCCTTGAGTTGAACTCGGGATAGAGGTTAAGCATGTGGCATTCCTCGAGTTGAGCTCGAAATGGCATCCCTCGAGTTGAGCTCGGGATGACGGATGAACACGAGGAACCCTTGAGTTGAGATCGGGTTGGCGAGTGTTGCCGGTGGGAGTGTGCTGGTTGTTGCCAATACGGATGGGTCTAGAGAGATTGCCCTCCTCAGTAGTTAACTGACGAGTTTGGTAGTCTTAGGACGTTGCGAACTACGTTCGTATTTGGGAACTCCACCTGGCGTTGCGGTGTTTGATCCATAACAATGGTTTCCCGCACGTGCTCTATCGGTTGTGGTCGATAGGTATGACAGCAAGTCACCTAGAGGTTATCACTAGAACAAGTAGTACACGAAAGCCATGGTTGTGGCCATGTCATAAGGACTCAATTGAGGGAATTCATTTAGTGATTGCATGAAATAAATATAAATGATTTATATTTGTATGTAAATGTAGTTATATGATTTATCTGTTAAGCTCACCCTATCTGCTTGTGGTTGGCGATGATCGTGTGTGTGATACACGTGAGCAGATGATGTTGATGCAGGTGGTGCTGGTGAGACTTAGCCACGGAGCGGGGATAGCATGGGAGTCTTGTTATTTATTATGTTTTGGAAATAAATTGTAAACTCTCATGAGATATTTTGGTTACTATTCTAGTTTTAAACACTATGGTTGTTTTAGATTATTTTGAGTTTTATAATTGGAATTTTGGACTATTCATAGATTTAATAAAGTTTTAAATTTCCTGCGTTTTTGGGAAATAATATTTCATTAAATGCAGTTTAATTATACTTCTTTATTTTATTATTTTTAAATCCATAATATCCAGTCAGGATGTTACAACTTACGCACATATTGTTTCATCCAATTTCATCAGTGAATTCCACGTTCTCGTGTTTCTTATATTCGTTTTTTGTTTCTAATCCAAATGTGATGCCATACGTTATGTATTTCACTCATTTCTGACGTAAATTCGTGATTCATGCATTCAATTTTACATTTACTCACTTGACTGCTAATTTCGTTAGTTAAGGTTCATAAATTTGGGAATTTGAGTTTTACTTAATCATTTTGCATGATTCTTGCTTCTATGTTCAATAGAGATCAATTCAAACCATTTTGCATCATAACATTGTTGTTTCATTCATGCTATAACCATCTGTGACGTTGCCCTATACTTTGCACTCGTGAACTATCACATGCATTCATTCCAAATTTCTACATATATTCTCATAATTCCATTTTCAATAGACTCATTCAGTCTAATTAGTGCACTAAGAACATAATAGGATTATATTGTGTATATTTTCACTGTATTGGTTTATTATGATGCATTAGTTGCTTAGGAATTTCATCAAACACCTTACATGCATCTTAGTTTTCTTAGTAATTTCATCAAACACCTTGTATACATGCATTCTCATACCAATTTCAGTTGGTTTTGGCATTTGTTTTAGTATATTTTAGTAGATTTCCTCTAATTCATAAAAGCTTGTTCAAGAATAATTTAAAATTCAATTGCCTTTCCTAGGATTGGTCATTGGTTGATCACTACACTACATTAGTTCATGAGGAAATCAAGTTTGACTAAATCTTTACATGACTAGAGATTTATCAAGCTTGCAATGATTAATCTAAGGGTTAAATATGTTTTTAGTCCCTAAACTTGGGCACAAAATTAGAATTCTTCTTTATCACAAACTTTGGTAAAAATTGATCTTCAAACTTTAAAAATGAATAATTATAATTCTTCTAACCTAACTTGGTAAAATATTTTGACGTATTAAACATTTAAGGCTGACGATTGAGTTTTTAAATCATTTGACATATTCTAGCCCAAATGCCACCTTGGAACACTATTTAACACGTAAAACAAAAGTTAACTTCATTGGATTAAAAGGACTATATCAATTAATTTTTAAAGTTTGGAGACTAAAATTTATCAAAATTTGGGATAGAGACGAATTCCAATTTTGTATTCTAGTTTAGGAATTAAAAGCGACGTAAGTGGTGATGTTGTATTGGTAGTTGTTATTATAGAGATGACAAGGTAATAATGATGAAAATAATAATTATAGTAACAATAGGGGAAAATGGTATATGTTGTCCAAAATAAGCCATTAATGACACCTTTTGATAATGGTTATTCGAGGACATCAATGAAAAAATACATTGTAGTAATTTTGTAATTAACTTTTACCTTTTGATTATTGGACTTAAAGAATAAAGTCAAATCATGTCTCCTATAAGAGCTTAGAGAAGTTAGTTTTGATATTGATATTTAAAAAATATGGTGTTGAAGATATAATACTTGTTATAACTTACATTGCATGTGTTTGTGAGTGTTGTAGACAAGGTGAACCACAAATGCTTTAGTTTAAATACACAACCTTACCCATAAAACTTGTTTTGAAAGGTTAAAATGTTTTGAAAACGGTTTTAATTTTAGTTTAAACAATTATGTTTTTATATAATCAATTAAATTGTTCTTGATATGTTTGCATAACAAAATAATCGATTATCAGTTTTGATAATGTATTAAAACAGAGAACAAATAAATTACTTTTTAATTGGTCTCTAAGAACAATTAACAAACTTAATCATTGATTATTATGTTGTTGAGTTGTTTCAAAACTAACGAAGAACAAAATAATCAATTAATTATCAATTAAAATAGAGAATGTTTTTCACTTAAATTCACATAATCATGAGAATAATTCATTGAAAACTTAAAATAACTAATTAAATGTATCTCGATCTGTTTCAACATCTTAAAAACTCTATAAATTGAACTTTTCATTCAATATAAAATAACTTTTATCAAACATTACAAAGCTCTATGTTAAATGTTTAGAATGATAGAACTATATTGTTTTCACATAATTTCAAGAGTGCATTCAAGAATCTTTCAAACTCCCTTAGTTTCTCAAAGAATTAAAAAGGTTGTGTATCAGTATTGAAATTTCACTTGTGGTTGTTTCCAATAAGTACTTGGTAACTTCATCTCATTACTAAGTAGTTAGGTTAATACCATATAGTTTCCTCTTGAATTTTCAAGGGTTGTTGGTTGTATTCCTCTTAGTGTGATCAAGGGTAGAATATGTTCCCTTGAGTTTGTCTAGGAGTTAATTTGCTTATTTCCTTTCTTGTATACAATTCACATGTGTTGAGTGTTTGTACTTGAAATATAAAGATAGTGGATTTCAGTTGCCGTCAGGTTTAGTAACTAAGATTGGATGTAGGATCTATTGTGATCTAAACAAATATAAAATTGTGTGTAACCTTTCTCATCATTTCTTAACCTTTTTGTAATGTTCTTGCTGTTTTTATTTTCTTTTGTGGATAATCTTTATCAATCTCAATTCCTCACTTAATTGCATTTATTTATTTTTAATTAAACTTATGTTCAAAGGAGTTTAAAAATGAGTTAATCTTTTCAAGAAAGTTTTACGAAATCAATTCAAAAGAGTTGTAAATAAAAATTCTAGGATTTTTGACAAGAGAACAAGTGAATATCAAAATGACTCAATATACAGATAAAAATAAAGATAAACAAATATGAAATGATAAAAGACCTTTCATTGAATGATTTTACTAGCCTTTCCCAACTAATTCACTCTTTTATAGGCTAACAATTTACAAAATATTTTTCAAAACAATTATCATTACAACCTTCAAAGCATGAATTTCTATAATTTTACTCTCTTCACCACTTGCATTTCATATGTACTCTTATTGGCAAGTGGTTCTCTCAATTTATGCCTTCAATTCAATTTTGTTAGTCATGTTAAAAAGTTACATGAGAACATATACGTATGAAAATCAGTAAGGACTTTTGTTGGCGTGTAATCTGGTCGAGCTATTGAGAAATAATGTTTTCTTTTGAAAATTAGTAATTAGGTTCTCCATTACCTTAACAATCCATCTTGATTCCCTTAAAATGTCTCTACCTTCATCTCATCGACCATTGGTCTGGGTCGACTTGACTTTAACTTCAACCTAGTCTAACTTTAGGGATGAAAATGAGTCGGGCACAAATAATGCTTACTCATTACCCGACCTACAAAAAAAACTTTAACCCGTTATCTATCAAATAATTGTGTATATTTAAAAGAAAATATTTTATAAATTTTTAAAATAAAATCTAAATAAAATTACAAAAAAAATATGAAAAATATAAAATTAAATAAATTAAAAAAAATTAAATTTTAATTAAATTTAACTTAATAAAATATAAATTAAATTTTATTTTTATTTTTTTGCGGGTAACGGATATCCACGAGTACAAGTAGTATGATACTCGCACACAACCCATTTATAAACGGGTATTAAAATACCCGCTACCCATGGGTACTAATTAACTGTCACAGATTTTTGCGGATACCCACATGTACGGGTATTTTTGTCATCCCTATCTAACTTGGTTCAACCATTGGCCTCAGTTGGCTCCACTTGACCTTTGTTTTGAGCCCATTCGTCTTGGTCTTCACCCAGGCAAACACGTATCGGTCCTTTAAGTTGCATATATTATAGTCAAACTTCGACATGAGTCATCTCTGCTAAACCTTGATCATACTCTGGCTCTACTCAACCTTCATCCTATGTTGTCTCAGGTCAAACTTTTTTCAGAACCTACTAGTCTTGACCTTTGACTTTAGCCGACTTGACTCGACCTACAGCCTAGACAATCTCAACTTTACCTTTAGGTTGGGACAACTTAGCTTGACCTTCGCCCGAACAAAAACAGTTCAACCTAGGCACAATTTGACTCGACTCGACCTAGTCCAAATTATCTCTACATGTGTTAGAGTTGACTCAAATCAACTTAGGTTATGCCTTAGCACACTCACTGGCTTTGGCCAACTCAGGTCAGGCTAGGCTCAGGCTGACTTGGCTCGACTTGGCCGATCCAAATCCAATTAAATGGACCCAACTTAAAATGAAAAAATATGGATTTGGATTTAAGAATGATCCATTTAAATGGACTCAGAGTAATGTAGATTTGGATAATCATGAATTAGAAGAATTTGGATCTTTTAGTCACCCTTAAAGAATAACAACAAAGATAAGCAAATGTGAAATAATTAAAGGCCTATTAGAGATCAATTTCACTATCCTTTTCCCATATAATTCACTATTCCATAAGTCACCAAGTTAAGTTTATAGATTACTTAAAGGGAGAACCAAATTCCATTATGAACTTTGTCAAACAACTAACTTTAAGGTCAAGGACTAATAATTGAGTTGGTATTTTCTAGCCTCGTTTCCAATTGTAACTTTTATAACTATTTTTATATAGATCCTAATTTATAAAAGATTTTTCCCAATGTAATTAAATAATGACATCTTGATTTGGTTTATTATTCAAAACAATCATTTGTTAATACCAAACGGTACAAGCAGACCTTATTAGACGAAAGCTCTAAATAGTTTTAATGATAAAAACACACCATAAAGTGATGATAGTAAAATTTGTTATTAATATAACATATTTAGTTTTGTAAATAAAGGCTCTCAAGTTAATGCACTTTTGTTTGTCTAGTGTTAATAAAAAACTAAACAATTACATGATTGGTACGATCCTATACATGAAAGGGTACGATCGTTTTTTTAATTTGATTCTTCCCGTACACAAAAATAAAGAAAATCAGAGAAGAACGCAGAAAAAAGACAATGATGGAGACGCCACAATCAAGCAGATTGATGAGTAAATGAATATTTGCCACAAAAATCTCAATCTTTGATAAGAACCCATGTTTTATAACAAGAACCAAGAGAATCCCTTCCCAATGAATTCAAAAATGATATAATGACTATCAAAAGTGTTTACATATGTTTTTGGTGCAACTATATATAAACTACAAGTGTTTAAGTAACCCTAGAAACCCAAAAGAAAGCCCAAATACATTGGGCCTAAAAAAATCTCAATCTTTTATAAGAACAATTGTTCTATGACAAGAACCAATATAATCCTCTCTCAATGAATTCAAAATTCATATAATGACTAACCCTAGAAATCCAAAAGATAGCCCAAAGACATTAAGCCGCAAAAATAACTCGAAAACGCAGTCTAAAAATGCGAACTCTCACCTAACGAGTGAGGGTGCTCGCCTACCAACAGAAGTTAGAAACAAAATCCCTCGCCTAGCGGACCAAGTCTTTCAACGAGCTTACAAATATAAAGGAAAAGTTACAAACACTTTTTAAGTGCCAAATTATTGTTCAAGTGTGCTGCAAACCATGTTCTTCATTTTCTATGAGTTGCAAGCTTCATGGAGCATCATGAGCTTCAAGGAGATTTATTCTTCCAAGATTTTGGCACTTGAACTTGTCACAAGTCCTTTGCTTGTAATGGCTCCTCCTGAAGTTCTTCTTGTAATGGATCATGAGATGGTCATCTATCAAGGACCTTGTATGTTAACTATTGTCTAATGCCTCTGAGGTCTATTGTAAAGGAATTGAATATGTTTATACAATATGATTTTAAATCAAGATAAATAAAATTTCTTTGGACAATTAGTATGTGAAATAAAGTTCTCAATTTGTATTTGTAATGGATTAAGAGATAGTCATCTGTCATTCCCTCTTTGTTGAAGAGAAATTTTTCTCAAATTTGTACCTACATCAGATGGAGACAAGTCATAAATATTGAAACTAGAATTTATTCCATAATCTTAAGGTAAATAAACAATGTTAGCATTATCATTAAATATCTTAAGAATTTGAAATGGTCCATTTCCCCTCGGTAAGAGTTTAGATTTCATTTTGGAAGGAAACTTCTCCTTCCTAAAGTGAACCTACACCTAATCTCCGGATTCAAACTTGTTTTTTCTCCCTTGGTTAGCCTTAGAAGCCAACATCTCCATCTTCTTTTCTATTTTAGCCTTATCTTCCTTATGGAAGTTCCTAAAAAAAGTAGTTTTGGCAAGACCATCTCTTTTAGTTATAGAATCAACATTAGGCAAAGGAAAAAAATCTATGGGAGTTAGAGGATTGAAACCATAAACTACCTCAAATGGAGACATATGAGTAGTAGAATGAAATACCTTATTATAAGCAAACTCCATATGCAGTAACCAATCCTCCCATTCTCAAATTCTTATTTACAAATCATCTAACGAGTTGAGAAAAAGTTTTATTTACCTCTTCAGTTTGTCCATCCATTTGAGGATGACAAGTTGTAGAGAAGAAAAGCTTTGTATCTAACTACGTCACAACACTTTCCAAAAGTGGATAACAAACTTCACAATTCTATTTAACACAATGCTCCTTGGAATGTCATGTAGTCTCACCACTTCCTTGAAAACTAAGTTGGCCATATAGTTGGCATCATCACTCTTGTGGCAAGGAATGAAGTGAGTCATCTTTGAGAACCTATCAACCACCATAAAAACATAATTTTTTCCTCCTTTGGACCTTATAATGATGTGTTGTTGATGGCTTTGCAGTCAATGCACATCCTCCATGATCCATCCTTCTTAGGAACAAGGATGACAGACATAGCACATGGGTTCAAACTCTCCCTAACCCATCCTTTCTCCATGACTTGTCTTCACTTTCTTTTGTATTTCTTTAGTCTCTTCCAGATTGCTCCTATAGGTTGGCCTATTAGGAAGGGATACATTTCCTTTTAAACAAGAAAAAGTACTTGTTTGTTAGGCCATCATGTGTCATCTTCTATCATATTGCCATGACCTCCCCAACAACAAGTACTCGCCTCTATAGGTACACACCACACACCACCACATTTACGTACTTCCCTATAGAGAAAGCAATATTCTCTTTCTTATCCACCATCAACTTTTCATCTTCACTCAACCACTACAATGCATAAGGACTAGGGTGTATAGATGTTTCCAACCCAAGCTCCTTCGTTAGTCTTCTACTTGCTACATTTGTACAACTTCCTCAATCAATGATGAGTGAGCACACATTTCCCATAATTAAACATCTAGAATGGAAAATATTCTTGCTTTGGGTCTGATCCTCCTCCCTACTCACACTTCCCAACAACATCCTAACCATTAAGAGATCTCCCTCCAAAGGTGGTACCTCACACCTCTTTTCCTCCTCTTCACTACTAGATGGATTAGAAGACTCACTAGATGATAACTCGTGAATGGTCTCCCCACTTTTCAACAACACCATAGTTCGCTTGTTAGGACATCAAGATACTATATGTCCCTTTTCCAAACATTTAAAACATTTGATTGAACTAGAATGTGAAGAAGAAAATGTAGTAGGTTGAGAAGTTATTTTAGCACTTGAATACTCCTTTTCCTTAGGTTTAGTAGTGATAGAAGTAGCTTCCTCCATTTTAAAGTTCTCCTCATCCATCCATAAGGTGGATGATTTCTTGTAGGAGCTCCTTCTCTTGAGCTGTTGGTCCATCTTGGTTGCTTGGTGAATGAGATCCTCCAAAGTTTCATAATGGTGCATCTTCACTACATCTTAAATTTCCCTATTCAATCCATTCAAAAATCTAACCATTGTAGCCAAAGGTGTTTCCTCCACTTCCACTTTCATCAAGGTGACCTCCATCTCTTGAACATACTCTTCAACACTCTTATTCTCTTGTGTAATTCCTTGTAGCTTCTTGAAGATCTCCTTTTTATAATAAGGAGTTATTCTTTGATTTGCCTAATGTCACTTAAAAACTATCTTATTGATACTATCTATATCATATAGGCCTGATGAGGCCGAATACTCCCTAGCTAAGGCAAACAAGCGTAAAACCAAAACTTTGCAAACATAGCCTACAATTAAAAAAGTCGGTTAGTATATGGCTACTAACTACTCCCAAAGCCAGGAACTCACACTAGCAGTGGATCATAAGATAATAATCACAATAAACCATACAAAGAACCGACAACCTAGTGCCCCCTCTCCTCCAAGAGCAGGCTACATATCAACCACTTCAAGCAAACTCAAGGCAACTACTTAACATAAAGATCAATAACTATGAGAAGTAAGCAAATATATTGACAAAACAACGTGGTGACAGACCAATATGTAGGCGTGCAATTCCCATCTCAACATTTTTTAACTTAGTCAAATTCGAGTACACCTTTGACGAAGTTCATAGCAGCATCTAGGCCTACAATGACGGGTTGAAGCCCAAGTGACCTCAATTAGAGGCCCTAAGGCCCAAACCCCAACAACAAAGGCGACTAAAGGTAAGTAAAACAGATAATACAAATAGTATATATATAGGCAGACCCAGATGATTAGAGGTACATAATTCATTAATCACTAATCTTTAAGATTTAACCCTGACAAAGCTTTGTGTTGACTTGAGCGTTAGAGCCCCTTTTTGCAGGTACCCTCACTTGTGACAAAAGAAAGACAAATACTTCATAAGCAACCAAGATTGAGGATATAAAAACCAATACTTCATAAGCTCTATGTTGAGTTGAGCGTTTGAGCTCCTTTTTGTAGGTACTCCCCGCTTGTGACAAAAGAAGGATGAATACTTCATAAGCAACCTAGATTGAGGATTTAGGAACCCATTGTCAAGTTCAGAGATCTTGGCAAGGAACCCCTTGGCAAGGTTCAGAGATCTTCCTTATAGTCAGAGTAGACTACTTCACAAAAAGGATTGAAGCTCAACCGCTAGCAATGATCACGGCCCAACAAGTAAAACAATTTGTTTGGAAGATTATGATATGTTGATATGGGGTACCACACACAATTGTCATGGACAATGGGTGCAAATTCATCAACAAAGAGTTAGCTAAATTCTATTCAAGTCTTAGTATCAAGCAGATCACCAATTCTATCAAATAGCTGCAATGCAATGGCTAAGCAGAAGCCGCCAATAAAGTTATTCTGACAGAACACTAAAAATGGTTAGACTCCCCAAAAGGAAAGTGACCAAAAGAATTATTGGAAATCTTGTGGGCTTACTAGTGTACATCCCAATCATCGATCCATGAATCCTATTTTAGTTTGGTATAACATACAAAAGTTATGATACTAGTGGAGATAGGAGAGCCTTCGGTGCAAAGGCAAACTTATGACGATGACCAAATCATGAAAGCCTCAATACAAGCCTAGACCTCCTTATTGAGCTATGAGAAAAAGCGCAGATCAGGGATATGGCCGCCAAGTAGAGGGTAGCAAGAAAATATAATTCCAAGCTCCAATCGCGCACTTTTGTAAAAAGAGACCTGGTATGGCACATGGCCAACAATGCAATGAAGAAGGACGGCAAGTTCTTTACTAATTAGGAAGGACCATTCAGAGTACGAGAAGATGTCAATAAGGGAAGGTATCAGTTGGAACGTTTATTCGGAGAACCCATACCAAATACATGGAAGGTGACACATTTGAAGTAATACTTTAGTTAAATTATCCGACAGAATAGTTGAACTACTTGTAAAGATTGAACTACTTGTAACCCTTTTTCCCTTACCTGATCTTTTATCCTTAAAGAGGGTTTTGACCAAGAAGGTTTTAACGAGGCACCCCTATCAGTGAATAAGGGTTTTTTATACATACTACAAAATTCCTTATGTCATTACTTTTATATATTACTTCTTTATGTGTTCCCTGTCGCCAACCTAGGCGGTCCTAGTTGAACAAACATTCATCACACATTCCATGTCGCCTACCTAGGCGATTCTGGTTAAACAAACATTCATCATATGTTCCCTATCGCCTTTCTAGGAAGTCCTGATTAAATAAACAAATTTTTTATATGTTCCCTATAGCCTACCTAGGCAGTCCTAGATGAAAAAAATCACCATGCATTTCTTGTCGCCTACCAAGTCGATTATAGTTGAACAAACAAATCCATTACACGCTCTCCACCGAATAACAAAGTGATCTAGGTCGAGCAACAACATTCATTATGTGTTACTTAGGCGATCCTAATTTACAAAAAAATTTACAACTTCAAGCAACGCACATAAAGTAAAGATCATCCCAACTGCATATCAATAAAGCATATAAAGCAACAACAAGACAAATAGCACGCACTAGACCAAATTAATAAATTACATAGTCATATAGTACTAACAACCATCATAGGTACTGATTCAGCTACAAAACAAAAGGTCATCGCAGTTCTTAGCCAAATCCAAAAAATTAAGTACAAATGAAAAGATAATTTTAATCGTGAGATCAAATCAAACTAAATATATTTGATAACTTCCTCTACTACATTGGGCAATTCCTCATTTGCATCTCCCAAGTGTGAGGGGCTCATCCCAATAGTGCACTCAACAGAACTGTCACCATCCTCAACTCTTAGAGCGATGGTAGTCGGCTTCAGACCTTTAATAGTCCTCAAAACTTCAATCTCATCCTCATCAAGAAGACGATTATTGTAGACATCCTTGTTCACATCAAAGAAAACATCATCCATTGATACCCCACTATATTGAAACTATGCCTATTGAAGTGCTTTCTGAAATTCGTTGATATGTTTAGATACTACATATTTCTTCAAGTTCTTCATCTCGGCCTCCACCTAGGCAACCTTTCCCTTCCACTCACTAACTTCAACCCTTAACCCCTTCACTTTCTCTTTTGCCTTCTTTTCAGAATCCAAGCATCTCACCTTCTAGGTTGATAATTATTTCTTTTCACCCTCCAAAGCCTTCTCCCTTCTAGCCTAGGCAGCCTTATCTTCGTCGTACTTGGCCTGAAGCAAGGACAGATCTTCAGTCGGTCTAGCTTTATCCCTATCCCATAAATCCCTCTACAACAGATTGCCTACCTTCCGACCCATTATTAAAGTCTCGCTACAAAATTTCAACAACTCATGGATAGCGGCACTAGGATCCATATCATCCAAAGACTTCACCAATTCCTCATCAAGATTAATTTCTACGCATTCACACTACAAGAAAATTGTGTATTACCGACGACATGTTTCGTCAAAAATAGATTATATCCGTCAGTAATTTCCAATTTTTGACAGATTTTCGACGGTAGTAAATCTGTCGGTAACAAACTTGTATGTAAACATTATCGGCAGATCAGTCATCCGTTAATAATTACCGACAAATATATCCGTCAATGTATGTTTCAGCACATCTTGCTAAGTTTGAAGAATAACCATCTACCATCCTAAGCTCATTGATCCAACGACAATCTATTTTAGCTTCATCTTTTGTTATGGTGTAATTTGCTTTTGGCTTGAGCCACTTTCTGTTGCCTTGTGACTTCAACTGCAAGTCTTTGCGCCAACAATATAAACCAATATCTCTTCTTGCTTTGTCATTATCTTTTGTCTTACCACTAATGTAACATCCCGTCAGGATATTACGAATTTAATAAAATAAAACAAAGTAATTAATTACACTGCATTTAATAATACCTCATTTCCCAAAAACACGAGAAATTAAAACTTCATTAATTCACTAAAACGTCCATAAAGACAAAACTGCAAGTTTAGTCAAAATAGGCCATGAGCCTTTACAACCTATTTCAAATAAAATAAAGAAAACGTAAATATAAAGATCCCATGATAATCCCCTCTCCGCAGCTAAGCCTCACCAGCTCCACCTGCAACATCACCTGCTCACGTGTACCGCATACACGATCATCGCCAAACACAAGCAGATAGGGTAAGCTAAAAGATAAAGCATAAATGTATACCAAACACGCATATATATGTATAAACGATAAAATACATCAATAACACAATATTGTCTCTTATTCCGCAAGGCCAAAATCATATATAATATCCTTTTATTTCCCACAGAACTTACTCCATTTCTATCACATGGCCACAACCATGTATACTAATGCACCTCACGGAAGACTCGTTACCTTCCTTCCACATGGCCACAACTAGGTATATTAATGTACAACTAGGTATATTAATGTTAGCAGTGTTCTACATCTTCTATTAAGTATCTCAAGGTGCCTTGCTGCCACACCTATCGGCCACAACCGATAGAGCACGTGCGAAAACCATGCTACGGATCATACACCGTAACGCCAGGTGGAGTTCCCAAATACGAACATAATCTGTAACGTCCTAGGACTACCAAACTCGTCAGCAAAACACTAAGGAGGGCAATCCATCTGGACCTATCCGTACTGGCCACAACCAGCACACTCACACCGGCAACACTCACCAACCCGAGCCATAACTCAAAGGTTCCTCGTGTTCATCTGCTATCCCGAGCCACAACTCAAGGGAAGTCATTCTGGGCCACAACCCAAGGATACGTTCCAGGCCACGACCCATGGAACACCAGCAAGCCCACCATTAAGATACCCTAAAAGCATGATAGTTCACACATCCCCAAGTCCACCACCAATCCGTTTATTACTACATAATCATTTGCATTTAAACACATAACCCTACCATCCTTTGTTAATCTTCAAACATTTGCCTAAGCACTCTAGTCCATCTCGCTTAAGCTAGATTACCTCGTCTAAGCGAGCACCACGCTCAGAACCAACCTCGAACTCTCGCTTAGGCGAGTTACACTCGCCTGGGCAAGTTCACATTTCGCCCAAAAATCAAACCTCTCACCTGAGCTACGAGTCAAGCCAACAACAGAACATTCTTCGCGTTCTCGCTGAGGCGAGAGGCTCTCGCCTGAGCGAGACATTCTTTCGCTCAAAAAGATTGGGATTCCCGCCTGAGCGGGATGTCAAACAAAATCACCAACCCTCTCGAATTCTCGCTTAAGCGAGACTCACTCGCCTAAGCGAGATGACCTCTCGCCCAAACCTAAAATCCTCCGCCTGAGCGATAACCTCGAGCAGGAAAGGATACGAGTCCCTGCATATCTCGCCTAGGCGAGCCTGGCTCGCGTGAGCGAGAATTGCAGGCTCTGGCACTGTTTCACGCACACAAGCACTGCACCAGAGACCCAACACACTCCCAAAACATACCAATTCAATTTGACAACATTGCACCAACATAACAACATAATTTAGACGCAATAGAGACTCCCAACCCCAATTTGGCACCATAACAGCATACACAGCACAGAATACCCATCATGTTCATGAAATTAGGTACAATTCTCAATAAAACAGTAACCAATCACCCAACCCCAAATTCACCCCATGACCAACACAAAATCCATGGCAATAGGTCATCAATCTCATACAATCAAACCAAAACTTAATAATATGGGTTCAACTCCCCTAACCTGAATTTTTCCTTGCTTAAAACTTGACTTTGGGAGGTTCCTTTCATCTCCACTGACTTGCTTTATCGCCACTTCAATTTCTCCTCTCTAATTCACTCCCAATTCCTTTTTCACGCTCTATTTTCGCTCTCCCTCTAAAGCTCTCAGAAAACAGTCTTTAAAACCCTATTCTCCTATCAAAATTTGCCTTTTATAGGTCTTAGTACTTGGTTAATAAAAAAAATGAGAATATGGTTTAATTTTGGATTTTATTTCTATTCAAGGGCCACTACTTGATTGTTTCTCAGCCCCTTAGCTGCTAGATTTTCTCCACCCTTTCATATTCAGCCCACAACTGATTTTTAAGCAAAAAGAGTTAAATCTGACTCACCAAGGTTCAAACCCATGACCTTACCTATGCCAAATCAAAGCTAAACCACCAAGCCAATTCATGTTTCATGCCAATTCACACACTTTTACAATCATGTTATCACCCAACACGACCATGTATAATTTTAAAAATAACAATAAGTCAACCAACACACCAATAGCACACATAGGACTCAAACCCAAGTCCTCACACATAATAAAAGTACTCTCAACCACTTGAGCTAGTACTTTTCCACGTCATACCCATTAGAATTTAATGTCATCAATACACTACCTACCCACATTTATTAATTAATTAATTATTTAATTAATTAAATTCTGTGGATCTTACAACTAACATTCATCACTGTGTTGAAGATATTGTCAAAGAAATTTTTTTCTATATGCATGGCATCAAGATTATGTCTTAGCAAGTTACCTTTCCAATACGGAAGATCCTAAAAGATACTTTTTTTAGTCCAATTATGCCACTCTCCATACCCATCCATCCTTGTGACACCACTTTCAGTCACTTTTGGAAAATGTTTCACTCTTCTTCAAAGTTGCGATGGAGTCAACCTCGGAGGAGGCTCATCCATTTCAACTTTCCCTTTGCAAAATGCCCTAGTATTTCTCCTAAAAGGATTATCACTAGGCAAGAACCGACGATGACAATCAAACCAACAACTTTTCCTCCCATAATTCAATGTGAAGGACTTAATATGCTCCATGCAATCTGGAAAGGCTAATCTACCATGTGTGCTCCAACCGGATAACATCTCATATGCAAGAAAGTCATTAATAGTCCACATCAAAGCTGCCTTCATTAGGAAATTTTGCTTCCTTGAAACATCATACATCCAAATACCACTCTACAACTTATTCAAATCATAAATCAAAGGCTCTAGATAAACATTTATTGATGCCTTTGGATTAGATGGATCTGGTATTAGACACGTCAAAAACATATAAGGCTTAGTTATACACATCTCAGGTGGAGGATTGTAAGGAGTAACAATCACAGGCCAACAAGAATAGGGTGATGATGATGCTTGAATGTATGAATTAACTACATCTGAACATAGACCAAGTCGAACGTTACAAGGATCACTAGCGAAGGATGGATGCTTTCGATCAAAGTGCTTCCAAGCTTTCCCATCAGATAGATGATGTAGCATGCCTTGTATTTTGTTCTTATCATGCCATGTCATATGTTGTGCTATTTGCATTGAAGCAAACATTCTTTGTAGTCTTGGAATTATAGATAAGTAGAACATGGACTTCAAAGGAATTGGTTTTTTTTGCTTTGGCCTGGATGGATTGTGCAGTATCAAGCTTGCCCATAAAATTTTCATTGGAGCAAGGATGCATCAAATTTTCCATTATCATTGTCATAGAAAAGCATACAACCATTCACACAACAATCAATTTGCTTATGCTCTAACCCCAACTTTGAAACTAATCTCTTTGCTTCATAATAATTGTTGGGAAAATAATTATTTGGTGGTGTTAGATCTAAAATGAGTTTTGCAATGTTGTCCAAGGCTTGGTTGGGAACATTCTAGTTGGATTTGAAGGATAAAAGTCTAATGCATATTGATAATTTTGACTCTGTTACACCTTCAAATACAAGTTCATTTGCCTCTACTAATAAATTATAAAATCTCTGAATGAACTCATTTGGAGACTCTTCTAAACGACTATTGTATGCTTCTTCAAATGAAGCATGTTGGCCAAGTGCATTATTCAACATCTCTTGCATATACATAGCTTGATTCATCATAAAGGTATGATCAACCGTGCTTGAACTAGGAAAACGTCTTTCATGTTCACCCGAATAAACAGTGGGCACTTCTTCACCGTGAAATGTCCAAATCCAGTAATCTAGCATGAATCTTTTTTTGTATAAATGAACTTTAACTTTCTTGTCTTTCAAAATGTGAGTACATTTGCACTTGACATTGGGACATCTAATCCTTCCCTCAAGAGCATAATATTTATATTGTCGAGCAGTCTGGATAAATTGTTCAACTCATATTACAAAAGTTTTCTTCAACCCTCTCCTACCACTGTAACAACAGTCATACACCCAACGACGGTGGTTGGGAACTTCGCCCATGTTCTGTGACAATGCAAACAAGGACAATGCTATTTTTGTGATAGTGAAAGAACATGGGACTTTAAGTAATAAACCTATTACTACTTAAGTCCAACATGGGTATATATCTCATCGAAATTGCTCCTAAAAGCATGTCATTTTGGGGATATATCTCACTTATTGGATAAGATATGTGAAGAGTGACCAAACTCCTCAATGTCCTAATTGGAAGAACCTAAGTCAAACTATGATTAGCAATTTCCATTTCGTATCTTATAAAGCTTAAATGGTAACATGTGAATAGTTTATGGAAATTTTCAGTAAGTTACTATCACATGTCAAGTAGAAGATATGTCAAGTAGAAGATGTGACAAATGCACAAAATTTATGAGCAAAAAGAATTCTACCCATACCTCTTGATGTTCAACCATACCAAATCACACCACACCCAATGTTATATCAAATTGCAAAAGGGGCCATACCAAATCACACCACACCCAATGTTATATCAAATTGCAAAAGGGGCTCCTGAAACATGTTTGATATGAATCATTATCTACTAATATTCAATGATGATATGATAACTTTCATATGGATAGATTAATGGATATATCCCCTAACTATATACTGAAACAAAAAATATGAAAGAAAATAGCAAAAGGAATCATCAAAACAGTGGGTAGAGTCATATAGATCTATAAAATAGTTAGATATAGTGCCTAATGAGTTGGTGAAATTTTTTTTCTGGTTGACTGAGACCTGGAGAATAGTTTGTTTAGGTTAAGTTATGCTATACTATTTTCTTTTATGGCAAATCAAAGTTCAACTCTCAAAGTTCACCTATACAAGTGTTTCTCACCCACCATTGGGACATTAATACTTGCAAATTGGCTTGGGCTGCAATTGATTATTATATATCATAGATTTTATGCTCAGTTCATAAATATTTATACAAGAAACAGTTTCACTACATTTGTTAGTAAGAAGACCCTTGCTCTCTAATTTACCATGCCAAAAAGTTATGAAATATCTTCTCTAAAGTAAAATCCTAAAAGTTCTATTTTATTTGAATGTCTTCTCTAAAGTTTGGTGACAGAATGTAGATTTTGTCATACGTTTTTATTGTTGCAGGGCTGATATGGAGCAGTGTGTCAAGTTCATATGCTATCATAAAAATAAAAATCTCAACACCTAAAGCCAAATATACATGCTAATGTAAGGTTTCATAGAAGAACTGTACCAATCCTAAGAATCAATCCTACACTACCTTAAGAAATGAAAATTGTACTAATCACTTGTATGTACAAGTATAGAGGCTATCCAAACAGATTTAAAGACATTAAAACAGAGTAAGAAAGTACACAAGTTCATATTCTATCAAAAACTAAAAATCTCACCACCTAAAGCCCAATATACATGCTCATCTAAGGTGAAATGCAAGAACTATACCAATAATAATCAAAATGCTAATTTATTCAAGTAATTATGTTCTAATATAGTAAATAAGCAATGAAATGAATAATCAAATTTAAATTGATAGATTATGGCCTCCCTAGTTTAAACAATAAAGGTCAAGGAGGAACACTCGTTGTGGAGATTAGGTTTTAGTTGAAAGAAATGGAGTAGAATTAATGTAAATAAGCAAGCAAATGAAAAATCAGATTTAAAATTATAGATTTTGGCCTTCCTAGTTTAAACAACTTTGTCTAGCTTGTATCAGATATGAATGGTTAGTCTTTGGGGTGAAGTCTATCTTGTGGCTTTGAGACTAATGATCCTTACCACATTGAACTAGTAGCTATGTTTGAGGTCAAGTCTAACTTAGGAAGTGATGACAACATCAACAATCATTTCTCTTATATTATTGTACTGCTCTTAGTAAGTTGTCTTTGTGCACCTGTTATGTTTTTAGTTTCAGCTTCAACTTCAAGTAAAGGGTTCAAAATTTCTGATTAGGTTGTAACCCACTTTGTTTGCCTCTTTGTTCATCTCTCTATCATTTCCTCTAATCTCTACTAAAGTGATGTATTAATGTATGCAAGTAGTCTAGCAGGCCAATTTCTGGTCCCATCTTCAAGCAAACCAATTTCACCACTCCTTTTAACAATTGGCAGTCCACATATTTTGTACTAATTCTTATTGTGTCCTTGTTCATCGTATCAATTCATTTATCACATCTACAAACCTACAAAATTTTAAAATTTTAAAATTCCATCAATAAATTAATTACTCAAAACAATTTACTTCACTTAAAACCTTTTATAAAGTTCAAATGTGCTTACTGGCCACAGCCTATTATGCTAACAATTATTTCTTCTTAAGAAATAGATAACCAGAAGGTGTGAATCCCTCCATAACTTTATATTTCTAAACTTAAATATGAAAAACAAAATACTCATATGACATGTATATATAAATTTTAGTTAATTTGGACTTATTTAATGCCCTTTGTGTTTAAATTTGATAAAGAAAACTTCATAAACACAAGTAAAAATAATTTTACTAATATATCTTTAAATGATAAGAATAATGCAATTTAATTAATATAAAAAATTAAGTTTTTTTTTTCTAATTAAGACAAAGGTAGCACATTGGATGCTAATCCGATTGTTACATTTTAGATATTAAATTAAAGGAATGTGATAAAAGAATATGTTTAAATATTTTTTCTTACAGGAAAGCAAAATAAGATAATAAATAAACAAATAATTCTAAACGTTAAAACTACTTTTTTTAAATAAGATAAGATATTAAATGTTAATTTTTTTTAAATGTTTAACTTGTACATAAATTAGTTTTAATTTATAGAAAAATATCTATTTATTTTTCTCTTTTGAAAATATTTATAGAAAAAATTTTAAAAAAATCATGTTGGAATAAGTTAGCAAGATTAGTGTGGTCCAAACCGAACAATAAAGAAAAATTGTTTTCTCTGCGCAAATGGTTATGTACATGTTCTGAGCAAATTGGTGTGTCTTCAAACGTTTATCAAAGTTTTTAGACACACCAATTTAATGCAAACATTTGTTTTGTGTTATAAAAAAATTAAAAATCAAAAATAAATAAATAAATAATAATAATAATAACAAAACAGGTATATGGGTAAATGAAGAATGATAAAATCAAATATTTTAATAGTAAATAATAAAAATATAAAATAAAAATGTAAATAATGAAAGAATGAAAAAGAATATAAATTAAGACACGCGTCAAAAAATATTCAATTGCACAGAATAAATAAAATAAAATATTTTTATTTCAAAGTACAACCATCAATCACATTAATTAATCTTATGATCAATAATGTCTTAAGAGACGATATAAATCAAAATACTGAAAAGAGTTTTATATAGATCGTTGTGTTTGTTGTGTTTTTTCTCATATTAGTATGTTATATTTATAGTTAAAAAAAAGTAAAATATAATAATCTCATTAAAATAAAATAATAAATATTAATAAATCTTACTAAATTAATATAATAAAGTTAAAAATTATTCATCCATAAATAATATTTATTCATAAATTAATAATAAAAACAATAATATAATTTACTTATTTATTTATTAAATTATATTAAATATTTCAAACATCTTCTCCGAGTCATTCAAACTTAACTAATTTTCCAGATAATTTTTACTGTCATCTTTATATGTTCTTCAATAAAGATCTAGGTTTATAGAAACACACCGCAACAGAATAATTAAAGAAATCAAGAATGTTTTTTTATTATTCCATGTAGAAAAATGAAACATATTTTTAGTTTTATTCTTCAACAAAAAATAATGTTTTAATTTGAAAAAACAAATTGTGACCATATGTAGAAATGCAAACGAAGGATACTACCTATTTAGTTTACGTTCATAATTTATCAGTACTTGTTCTTCACAAACATTTTTAAGAAAGAAGAAGTAACTAAAGTAAAACAAAAATAATTTTTTATAAACTAAATGATGGACTTATTTAGACAAATAAAATTGAACAAAATAAAATTCTTAAAGTATTAAAATTAACTAATACCTAGAAATTGATTTATATATATATTTTTTTAATTTATACAACTAATTTTATTTTATAAAAAATATTGTTTCACCTTAAAGTACGTATTTCAGAAGTTGTCTAAATTTTAATTTATAAAAGAATAACTTGGATAGTTAGCTGTCTATTCATAGTGTGCATTAGAAAGAAAAAAAAAATGAATAATATTATATTTGGGAGGCACATTTGGACAAAAAGCTAACCTTTCCTGAAACACTGCGCCCTAATGTTTCATGAGACGCGTTGCATGTGGCCAGCTTCGAAAACCACAAGTATTTTTAGGACAATGATGATGAACATGTGTTTTGACTATGACATGGAAGCTTGAAGTGCCACCTTCGCATATTGCAGTTCCCACTACAGTTACTAACAAATCCATAAATGTAGCATCTTTTCTTTGACTTGCATGAATGTTGGTCCACTTGGTGAGTTTCGAGAGCCTAATAAAGTGGTAGTTTTTGGAACAGTATAGTAATCGCGTACAGTTGTGGAACTGTTGTGTCATGTGAATCGTCGTAGAAATTTCAGTTTACTATGTACGATCTTCACTTCCTAGGTACGTAGTCTGCTAGCTAGAAAGTTCCATTCCCATAGGTTTCTCTCTTTGTGATACTAGTCAAAGTATTTATGGGATGCTGTGATGTCTTTTCTTAAATAATTATAATAAGTTTTAGATTATAATATATGATTAATTTTTATTTGAGTATGTGTTATCGATGTAAAATTTTCTTCTGGACAAAAGAGGCAATGTAAACAAATACTTGAGGATGAGGATGATGAGAAGTTGTTTACTTAGTAATCCATGAGATATTATGGAGCAATTAGAGTGTAATGTTAGATGTGTCTGCCCCAAATAATATCACAAGTGGATTATACCAAACATATTTTTTTAATTCTTATTAAAGGTTATAAAGATTACATTATAGTGAAATTTTGTGCTATGCATATACATTTATTGTATTTATGTTATTTCTTTTATATTTTTTAATAAGTGATGATAGACGTAACATTCCATTTTAGTAGTATAATACTCACAAAAATAAGACATTTTATAATAATATTCAAAAATAAATTTTAAGGAATAAAAAATATATTAATATGGTCCTTTAAGAGTTTAAAGTATAAAAATATATCATTTATACAACAACAACGAAAACTTTAAAGGTAACCCTCTATCTAACATATTAACCACTCATACATTCATCTCAATCTCACAACTTTAACTATGGACTTCTCATCCTTCGAAGATGACTCTAAACTTGCATCTTCATCTACTCCCACCAAAATGGTATCATCGCAAAAGAAAAACACCACACAAGACCATAAAATGCAAGGGTAATCTAGTTTACAAAAAATTCGTCCTAAGACCATTTAAATCATATCAATTATAATTAATACATGGGCAACAACAATTGATTCACATAATTGCACACAAACAGTTGACAAAAACTCAATTATCTGAATACATGCATTTGGAATCGGAATCATTGGAGACTTGCACTTGTGGTGGCCTCTACTGCTCTACAGAGCCATTGCGAATGAGTTTCACCCTACCACACACAAGATTAATCCATGATCATTTAAGACCATTATCCTGTCTTAGACTAGGACCTCCTACTACTCTCACCACATGAACCCTTCTATTCTATTTGAGTGTGAATGAATATATATACTCAACCCATTTATCAGCACAGTTTCACAACAATACTTTCACAATCATGTACATCCTTGATCATATTTTCATATTCACATATCAATAATTCCATCTCAAATTTCAAATATCAAAACAATCACATATTTTACAAAAACATACCAAGTCAAGTCTCAAAATACCAACCTCATCCATGCATAGATTCATACATCATATTTTTAAAATTAACTTAGTCAATCACAGGTTAAAAGTAAGGAATTAAAATTGTGTAGCATTCTCGCTTAAGCTAGATCTTTCTTGCTTGAGCGAGACTACTCTCGCTTAAGCTAGATTTTTCTCGCTTGGGCGAGACTGATCTCGCCTAAGTTAGAATAACAAATTTTCACTGATTTTAACATGCAAAAGACAAAAATCCCAAACCAAAAACAACACAACCACTCTGGTTTAGTACTAATGAATTTGGCCCAAGCCTATTTCAAGGCCTAATACCAAAACAAGGCCCAAGCGCAAATAAAGGCTTAATCACTAGAGGAATGCTTAAGAAGATTCAAAATGCTAGTGATGGTCAAGATCCTTCAAGGCCCAATGGAATCAAGCTACCTTTCAAATGGGCTAAGGAAGATATTAAAATCTAGATGAACATTTGAGTGTATGTGCAAATTCGGCTAATGTAATTGGGCCATCCTTTGTAAATATTTGTTGCTTTGAATAATTGGATCAAAAATTCACTAAAGCATTGTTTAATTGGGCTCACGACCTCATTAAACAAGCTTTGGCCGAATAGATGTCTAGAAAGCATGCCACACTTAACACATTGAGCACATGTTGAAATATGGAAGGTGTGACTTACCACATGGCACTTGATCTACCAAATAAGGAGATTTAGATCTAGATATAGAAAGAATTCAGCACATGTCATAAACTTAGCCTAGCTGAATTCTTCCTTCTCCTTAGGCTATATAAGAGAGCTCTCATGCATTGTGTAAAGGTTACTCTTAATTTGAATGGTAAATGCCTTGATGTTGAGAGCACTACATACATTTGCCTTATTGAGAGTAATGAGAGTTAGGAATCTCCTTAGATCTCCTCTAGCCTCCTTCCTCTGGGATACCTTCTCCTTCCTAGAACTTCATCTCTACCACACCATTCCATTGCTCAAGGGCTTTCAACCTTCCTTCCATTCCATTTATGCTGCATCAAGGAGCTTCTCCTCTCCAAAAACCATGCAAGGAGCTCCATCAAGTACACTCATCAATCTAACACATCAAGATGTAATCAAATACTAGGATAAACAATTTATTTCGAAATTTAAAAGAATAACCTAGCTTCCCTTACCTTAACGATATCAAACTGAGTCAAAGAAATCCTTAAGTAGAAGGAACACCACAACCCCAAAACAGCCTAAGAAACTGAAACACAAAAGCGCAAGGAGAGGTAATGAGACTTTGCTTACACCCAAAATGAAACCAAGACCCGAAACTAGGAACAAAAGAAAGCAAACGAGGGTTTTGGAGTCTTCGAATTACATGTAGAAGGGAGGCATTCGGTCAATTCTGAAGCAGACTCTGCAATGGGTCTAAAATCCAGCTTCTATTTCAAAAGAGGTGAAGGTTCAAAGGAAGAAGATGGAAATTGGGGCAGAGTTGAAGTGGAAAAGGGAACTATATTTAAGAGTAAAAAGGAAACATGTAAGTTTTATGAAGTGAAAAGGGTTGCTGACTGTTTTTAAAAAAGAAAGTTGGCTTCACAATAGATATATACTACTAAAATTGCATATATCAACTCATTAGTGCAAAAATCTCATTTAACTACACATAAAATGTTATGGTTTTAGGAAAAATGTAGCTTATAAAAATACATATTTTTATAATTTTTGGCAACGTATAGACTACGGTTCCTCAGATAACCGTAACCTATACTTTGACTACTAGAGTATAGGCTATAGTTTTATAGTGAATCGTAGCCTATATCCTCTAAATATATATTTTGGAAAATTTTCACTTATCCGCAAGTGTCTTGTTTTTGGGAAAAAAATTAGGCTACAGTTATCTAGAAGACAACAATATATACTTGACTATAGACTACATTTTTCAACCAAAGTTTATGTTTGGGGTTCATGAACTATAATGTAAGTCGTAAAAGACTTTTAAATCACAACTATACTAATTTAATTAGAATATTGCACTGGTTTAATTAAAGTGTTGTAATTTAAAAATAAATGTAATATTCCTTCATTATTTTCAAATGATAATATATTTTTCATGTTAACACAAGATTGTTGATAATTATGAGGGTTTCAAAAGGGTTTTTAATGGTTATGTAATGTTTGAATATTTTACAATTGACCTAATAGGAAATTAACTATACTAATTTATCCAAAATATTGTAATATTGTACTAGTTTAACCAACATATGAAAGTGTAGGATAAGTGTACCCTTCATGAAAGTATATGTTTATCACTTTTCTTTTTCAATATCTTTTTTACTTTCTCGTTTCATTTAATTTTTTTTTAAGATTTTCGGTTTATTTTTTGTTTATAAACTTTAAAAATGCCTTCTTAATAAACAAAATTATTTTTCTTTAACAAATACTTCAAACTTTTATTGGTAATTTTTGTTTATGTTGAAAACATGATCACTTTTCTAAAATGCTTCAAGACAAGTTATTTTTAATGTGATGAATGAAATTCATGTTATTATATGTGGATATAATCATTTCTTGTATGCGAAGTTAATTTAACAAATTAATATTGAAAATTATTTTTAATTTCTAGTTTAAATAAATAAATTCAAAAAGCTAATTTAATTTATTTTATTAAAAGTATCACTACAAAAATATATAATTTTAGTGGGGCTTTTTAGTTGGGGTTTTAATAACTCCTAGTAAAAAATATACATAGTAGAGGTTTTAAAAACCCCAAGTAAGCATTAGAGGTTTTCTAAGAAACTCTATTAAAATTATTCTCATCCTATTTTTTATTTTTAAAAAAATTTAATTTGGCTACAAACTTTTCTCTTTGTCTTCCGCGGTGCCTCTCAGTGCTCAAGGTAAGCTTGTATCTCTCATTCCATTATCTATCTGCTTTCAATTTCATTTTTGTCTGCTGATTTATCAATAAATTGCGTTGATTTCATAATCAGTAAAGACAATGTTGCTTTTTGATTTCAATTTCGTGTCCTAGGAGGAGGAAGATGTTCGCTCTTTCAATTTCATCATTCTCCTTGAAATCAGGTAATAAACATTGTCCTCCCTGCTTTCAATTTCATTTCTCTGATTTCAGTGTGCCTCTGACTATTCTTCATAGTTTCAATTTCGTCACTACTCTTTTGATTTCATCTCCATTCTTTCAATTTCTTAGTTCAATTTCATCTGCCTGCATCAGTGTCCTCTTTTGATTTCATCTTTTTACTCATGCTTTAACTTGCCACTTATTTTGCCTTTACACAGAATAAATGAGGTTTTACATTCTGCTCTTGCCCTTGAAATCTTATTTCTCCTAGTTCTAACAACACGAGTTCAAAATTTTAGATTAGCTACTTACCACAATCACACGGCCATTGTTAAACCTAATCTTCTCTTCCTTCCATATCAAAGGATACAATTGTGCTTATTTCTAACACCAAATTTAAGTTTTGTCCTACATATTTTGCTCTCGATCACTTTATACATGTCATAATAAAGCATATTTAACCTATGAGTGCAATTTGCTATATCTAATATCCAAATGAACAAATTTTAACATTTTTCACGTAAATAGATAATTCATGCTTACAAAGATGATTTCAAAATGGAAAAAAAAATGTTTCTAGACACGTTTTCCATAATTGTATTGTTTTAAGTAAGTCATAGATACACAACTTTAATTTTTATTTTTTTTATGTTAAAGGCGTGAACCATTTTTTTAATTTTACTAGAAGTCGTGTATTTTAACACGATTTTAGTATTTTTATTTTATTTTTATTTTTTTAATGTCATGTTAATTGGCACGAATTTATTAAATTTTTTGTTTTTTGTTTTTATTTTTTAGAAGTCCAGCATTTCTGTATGACTTTAGTTTTTATTATTTTTTTAAAATTTTTTTAAAGTTGTGCCCATTGATATGAGTTGAGTAATTTTGTTTTCTTAAAATCGTCGAAAGTATTTCTTCATTTTGAGGTCTTTTAATGGTGTACAGTCATGGAATGAACCATATTTTAAATTTTGTTTCTTTTACAACTCTTTTATATTTTCCCACAAACTATTTTGTATTTAATGTTTTCATTTTCTTTAATGTAAATGTTTTATAGTTTTTAGGAAGAATATTAAAATAAATACATTAATTTTAATTTGAAATTAATATTTATTTTTAATTTTTTTATACAAATGTAGTTTATTGATTAAAGAGATGACTAATTTAAATAATAGAAAGTTGTAAACAGAATTATTACAATTTCTTTATTACCACAATAAAAGTATCTCCAATAAAGTATACTAACCAATTTAGATATCAATTTATAAAATTAAAAATTATTGATTTAAATAGTAACTATTATAAATAAAAAATAGGTTAAATATGTTTTTGGTCCCTCAAGTTTCAGTGAATTTTGGAATTAGTCTCTCTTCGAAACTTTATACCAATTTAGTCTTTTATCTTTAGAAATGCGTGGATTTAATCTTTTTTACAAAATTTTGTTAAGTTTATTTGACATTTTAAACGCATTTTATGATAATATTTAAGTTAACATTGAAGTTAAAATGTGTCAAATAGTGTAAACAATTCAAATACTATCATAAAATGCGTTTGAAACGTCAGATAAACTTAATAAAATTTGGTTAAAATTACTAAATTCACGCAATTTTGAAGATGAATGAATAAATTGGTCAAAAGTTTTGGAGAGGGACCAATTCCAAATTACACTGAAACTTGAGGGGCCAAAAATATATTTAATTCATAAAAAATTATAATTAGTCACTAAATTGGTCATTAATTAATTATAGATCAATTTAAAAACTAAGTCATTTTGGTGGTCAAAACCATGATAGTTAATTTTAAAAACTAATTTAGTGACCAATTATAATTTTTTATTTATAGTAGTGACTATTTTAGTAACCAATAATTTTTAGTTTTGTAAATTAGTATCTAAATTTGTTATTATAGTTACTAATCATTATAGGTCACTAAAAATGATCACTATTTAGAAGTTTTCTTGTAGTGCTATTTAGTTTATTTTGAATGGGTTCATCCATTTCATCATGAATATATGTAGTAGTTGATCCTTTAGTACTACAAGAAAATCCTTAATTGGTTATTATATAATGACTAATTTAGTGACTACAGTAACTAATTATTTTTTGTCTTTAAGATTGATTGTTATTTAAAGATTTTCTTGTAGTGTACATTGTTAATGACACATAAGAGGGTTGAGAACGAAATTCGATCCCATATAACATAACTAGTAATCCTCATTTTGAAATGGAAACTACATTTCATAAATTTTGTAAATGTTGTATACAATGAAAATTACATCAATATATGTAAATATGTAAGTAATAAAAGGAAAACTAGATAGTGACTGCAATATCATTAGTAGCGGATAACATTGTTGAATGATCGATACAACCATTTAATTCAAGGAAATGAATTTCACAAAAGTGGTCATTCGTTGAATACCATACCATATATGTAATGGATAATAATATTTTAACCCACTTTTTTTGACCCACTTTTAATCCACTACTCCAATCACCATTAGATTATTTATTTTGATTTTTTTTAGTGATGTGATGTGATGATCTAATGGTGATTGAAGTAATGGATTAAAAGTGGGTCAAAAAAGTAGGTTAAAGTATCATTGTTCTATATAATGTTACATTTGATCACAATATCAAATACATATCACATCAACAATCAATGTTCAATGACAATATAAGTTGAATTTATATTGCATTTTATCATGTTTTTTTTTAATTAAGCTCAATTAACATTTTTATCCAAATAGTTTGACACGCTCCAAGAGACACCACCACCTTAATCACAACCTTCTTATCAACATGATGGATCTTCTTCCACAATCACCATCCTCTACAACAACAACATAGATCAATCTAGATTTCAATGACCTTCAATGTTTCCATATGTAGATCATCACATATGTACACAATCTTCTTTACAATATATCCATCCCAATCACATTTTTTTAGCCACAAATATTTTTTCAACTTCTATAATGACATCACTCTCAACTCAAAATCCAATATCATTCATGCATTATTGTACATCGAGAATGTCTTCACATCATGGAACTAAAGATGTTGAAGATGAAGATAATAACAATGATGATGATAATTTCTAAATTGAAATTAGTATACAAGTTCAACCACAACAACAAGACTTAGAACAAATTAAAAGACCAACTTATGGCACCAATTCTTACAAATAAATACTTACCTTACTCTTTTAAATGTAATTGTTCAAAATTAATTATCACTTTATAAAATAGTTGAAAAAAAATCGTTTTATTGTGCACTCTTATTATTTTTAACTTCACAAATTACATTAAATACAAATACTAATTTAAAACTAAAATTAATATATATATATATATATATATATATATATATATATATATATTTGTTAATTTTTCCAAAATAAAGAATAAAACATTTACGTTAAAAAAAGTCATTGAATAAAAAATATAGAAGAATTGATAAGAAAATATCTAAAAACGTGGTTACAACAATGTTTCCCAACTTTAATAAAAAATAAATAAATAATCTACTGAACAAAATTTTAAATAAAGTAATATAAGTAATAAAAACTAAAGTTGTGTTGAAATGAATTGTTTAAAAAAAGTCAATATATAGAAAAACTAATAAAAATTAAGTCGTGCTAAAGTAAACACGTTTAATATAAAAAAAAAAGGTAAAAACTAAATTAAAGTAGTAGCACAACATCCTTAAAAATATAAAAAGTACTATGAAAAAAGTATGTTGGATAAGTGCATAAAATTTGAATGGAACCAAAATCATGTTTGAGATCACGACTTCATTGTTTTGAAATTGTAAAATTTAAAATTTATCCTCAGTGAATTCATACAAAAAATTGCACTCATTTGATAATACCTCATAATAATACAACCTTATAAATCTTCATATCACTCGCAAAGAAAATTCAAAAAATTATAATTAAAAATAAAACAGAAATATAGTTTATATAATCAAATGGGAAAATCCCATGTTGTTATAGATAAAAAAAATTATAATTTTATCTCCTTTAATATGCATCCAATGCATAAACTAAAAAGAAAGAAAGAAAGTCACTACAATAAATACGTGTTTAGCATGATCAGCTAGTATTGGATATGAAACACAACTAAATAATGATAATAACCTTACCTTATGTTTGAATACAAACTTTCACAATTTCTAAGATATTTCATCATATTTTAAATTGTTACATTTTTTAAAATATTTTTTTTAGAAAAGAGGAAATTCAAATATAATATTTTTGTATTTGGATAAAATATTTTAATTACCATCAAATACAAAAAAATATTTAAATATTAAATAACTGTTAAAAATTTAAAAATATTAAAATCTCGATCTTGGTTGATGTTATTTTTCAATCAAGTTCGTAAAAAAAAAATTAACTGATATTTATAAAACTTGTTCTTAATCTATAATAATATATAAGAGAATTCCCTCTTTTGTGTCCATATTTCAAAATACCAATTTTGCGCTTTAAAATATAATTATTAATTAAATTTTTGAAAATTGACCGTTATTTTTATAATTTTTTTTTCTATTTATCAATAATTATTCTCTCATTTTTTCTTGTGTATTTTAATTTATTTTTAATAAATATAATTTTATTTTATATATTAACTTAATAACATTATATTATCATCATCTATTAATAAAATATCACGTATATTTAAAAACCCGCGCTGTGTGTACGCTGCTATACCTCAATAGATATTGCTTTTGGATGTTTAGTACAATTATTTAAACCGACATTAACACAGACAATTTTTACAATGTTGATTGTTGGATTTTTTTTTCCAACTTTTTTATCAATGTCCGCTGAAAATCTTTTGTAGTTGATACCGATAAAATACAATTTTAATTAATTATTGTTGAAAGCTTATCAACATTTTAAAATAAAACTAACTATTAAAAAAAATAACATCTCTATTGATGAGAAAAGTCATTACATACTTCGAAAATAAAACAATAACAACAATGACGTTATGAAAAAGAAAGGTTAATTCACATTTGCAAGGAAATAATCTCCTTAACATTGACGAGAAAATTCTAACCAATATCAAGTAAGAAATACAAGTGGTTTAAAAAAAAAATATAATATAAGAACATAAACTACAAAAAATAACTCCTATCGAAATCAATAATAAAAAAAAAAAACTTAAGTTGACATTAATAAAAATAGGGTTAACTATGTTTTACGTCCTTAATTATTGAGCGCTTTTGGTTTTCGTCCGTCTTTCAAACTTTAATCTATTTTAGTTCCCTATCTTCTGAAACTTGTGGAATTGGTCCTCATTTTAGCATGCCGTTAGTTTTTTTTTTTAGCTGGCAGACAGAGTTCCACGTCACACGTTATCTTTAAGAGAGATTTCAGCTACAGTGCAAACGTGGAAGACGAAAATTAAACTGGAGTGTGAAGCTTTGGTTTTGTTAATTAGAAAACGTAGAAAATAATTCGAATAGACCCTTCCCCAGGTTGCCTTGCATGATAGTGAGAGTGCGACTATTATTTTCGAAGAGGAGCTTTAAAGTGGGATTGCGAATTGGAATAGGGTTTTGATTTTGAAAGAAAAATTGGGGGTTTTGGTTTCCAGCTCGAAGACAAATTGGGAGGTTCTTGTCGTGAAGTTCTTCGACGAAGGAAAGTGGTTATTTTTTGGTTTCATTTTTACTTTCCTCTGTGTAGTTCCATTAGGTTTGCATCGAAGTGATTTTTCTGTTGCTTTGCAATGTAGGGTTCGAGATGGGTTTTGATCTCGTTTTGTATCATATGGGAAGGTTTGAAAAGAAGAGGGGAGTGAAGTATGTTGGTGGAGAAATACATGTTGTTAAATGCATTGATCATGATCGTCGGTCATATTTCGAAGCATTAGGAATAGTCAAAATTCAAGTATGGTGGTGAAGTTAGACTTTGGTGGAAGGGTTCATCCGAAATCCTATACAACAATCTAAGGCTACTGAGTGATGATAGGGAAGCATTGAACCTAGCTAAGTATGTCGATGATAATGAAGAAGAAGTTGAAGTGTACGTGGAGCATCTTCCTATGCCAGAAATAATTAAGTGTATTGAAGGAGTGGGCGAAGAGGCGGGACAAGAACAGGTTCTACAATAAGAGGTTGTCGAGGAAGTGGCTGTCGACTAAGTGGTTGCTGATGAAGTTGTAATGGGGGAAGAAGAGGTTAGGGAAAAAGAGGTTGTGGAAGAAGATGTTAGGGGAGAAGAGGTGAGGGAAGAAGATGGTAGGGAAGAAGAGGTTCGAGATAGACTTGATGAGAGTGAAGAAGAAAGGGTTGTTGATGATGATGATGGGTTTGGCATGGATAATGACAGTGTTGCACATGATGTGCCACTTAGAAATTTTCAGTAGGTATTTGAGAGGTGGAATAGATTGAAAGCAAAGTCCAATTCAGTTAGGAAAAAGAGAAATGTTGGTGAAGGGTCATTTGTGACTAATGACTGCGTTGGACAACATGAAATCAATGAAGAATATGATAGCAAGCAACTGTGCTCTAATGTTGATACTGATGAAGGTGTTAGTGATAAAGTGCCAAAATTTGTGAAGTATAATGCTGAAGATATGAACAAGAGCTTCAAATTCAGATTAGGGATGGAATTCTGTTCCTTGAAGGATTTCAAGCATGCCCTTATGGAGCATAATGTATTGAATGGGAAGGAAATTAAATTTGTGAAGAATGATGACAAAAGAGTAAGGGCTGTTTGTAAAAAGAAGTGTGGCTTTCTAATAATGGTGAGCAAGGTTGGTCGTAGCCATAGATGTGGGAGGGTTATGTTCAACAAGAATGCAAATAAAGATTGGATTGCACAGGTTTTGTTAGACAAATTTTTAGATGTGGGGAACATGACTGTAAACCAAATAATTGATGAAGTTAGAAAGAATTATAGTGTTGGGGTAACACCTTGGAGAGCTGCCAGAGCAAAGGAGATTGCAATGGACTACATGGTGGGAGATGGTCAACAACAATATGCTCTGCTTTATGATTATGTGGCTGAGTTATTAAGAGTAAAGGCTGGAACCTTTAAGATCAAAATTAACCAACCCACTCCCACTTTGCAACCAAGATTTGGGTCTTTTTACATGTGTTTAGATTGCTGCAAGCAGGGGTTCTTAGCTGGATGTAGACCTTTCATTGGTGTAGATGGTTGTCATTTAAAGACAACCTATGGTGGTCAATTACTGGTTGTAGTTGGTAGAGACCCAAATGATCAGTACTTTCCATTAGCCTTTGCAGTGGTTGAAAATGAATGCAAAGAAACCTAGAGATGGTTTCTATCATTATTACTGGAAGATATTGGGGACATCCAATCTAATCGTTGGGTTTTCATTTCGGATCAATAGAAGGTAAACCCAATCATAAGCAGTTTTAATTTTGTTGTTTCATACATCTTAATTGAAATGATAACAGTATTATTGTATTGTTTGCAGGGACTAATGACAATTTTCGATGAGATATTGGAAGGAGTGGAACATAGGTTCTGTTTGAGACACCTTTATTATAAAAATAAATTTGGTGGAGGAGTTGTCATCCGGGACCTTATGATGGGGGCTGCAAAGGCTACCTTCTATCAAGCATGGGAAAAAATGGGTGAGTTGAAGAAAATTAATCATGATGCTTATAACTGGTTACTTCAAATACCTAGGAAATCTTGGTGTAAACATGAATTTAGTATGTATCCTAGGTGTGATGTGTTGATGAATAATTTATATGAGTCCTTCAATAGTTAAATTTTGATTGCTAGAGATAAACCTATCATAACTATGATGGAGCGATCATGGGTAGGTTTCCATCCCTAAGACACAAATGCAGTTTATATACTGCAAATGTGATGCCTAAACCTAAAAAAAGACTAGATAAGGAAATTGAAAAAAGTGCAAATTGGATTCCAGTCTAGGCAGGGGGGCAAAGTTTGAAGTGACTCAAGGGTTCACCATGGAAAAATTTGTTGTCGACCTAACTGAACATAGTTGTAGTTGTTATTTCTGGGATTTGGTGGGCATTCCATGTAGGCATGCAGTGGCTGCAATTGACTACAAGATAGAAAATCCTGAAGATTATGTTCATCCCTATTACAAGAAAAATGCATATCTGACTTGTTATGGACCTGAAATAACCCCCATAAATGGACAACAAATGTGGCCTAAAAGTGATTTCCCATAGCTGCTACCACCTATCTACAAAACACCACCAGGACGACCCAAGAAACTACGTAGGAGGGAAGCAGATGAACATGTTAGTCATTCAAAGTTAACTAAGAAAAATATTGTCATGAAGTGTACAATATGTAATCAGTTTGGGCATAATATCAGGACCTACAGAAAGAGAAACACAACCAAAACAACCAGGAGGGTAACATTTAATCAGTTTTCTATCTTTATTTTGGTATACAATATTCAAAATAATTTGAATACCCATTTCACAGAGTAACACACAGAGGAACACCCCTATACCAGCAGCAACTGAAGCTGGATGTAGCAATTCTGCATAATCAAGAAGGCAGAGGCCTCGTAGGAGGGAGAGATCCTCATCCTTGGTTGGCACCAGCAACCAACAAGCAACAACAATAAGAAGAAACACAACTCCACAAGTTATAGGGTCCCAAGCAAGTAGCACTGCACCCACTGGACAGCCCACGTGATTTGATTCATTGTAACTTTGTAGTTAGTTTGTTGGATTAAGTGAAAACGTTGTTATTTTTGTGTACATGTATGCATTATTGTCATCCACTAATGAAACACTATAGCGGTGGGTAGGCATGTGGTGGACCACCTTTTGTTGTAGGCACCACTTTTGATGCAGGGACCACATTTTGACCATGGACCACTACTAAAACATTGCAACCATGAAGTTTTTGTAATGACTTAGCAGTTGTTTAATTCATATGGTTTCAAGGTCCACTTTATATAATTACTTCATCTTAATTATTTGTTTGGTTCAAACCGTCAAAATTTTGAAGTTAGTAAAGAATTAACTTATTTATGTCTTACTAAGATTTATAGCAATCTTCACATAAGCCGGATTATGGCAATCTTCACATAAGCCAGATTTAAAACAAACCAATATGTCAATAAAGCTACCAAAAGGAAAAAAAATATGGCATGCGCACAGTTAAAAACATGGCCAACAGATTGATAATAGCACAAGGGTAATGGAACACCAATTCAACCAAGTGAAATGGAACACCAATTCATTCATTAATAGCAAATTCCCACGAATACATTACCTATCTAAAACAACCCCTGAAACATAAAAACCTTCATTGCCACATCTCACAACTACATACCTAACTAGTTAAAAACATGGCCAACAGATTGATAATAGCACAAGGTAATGGAACACCAATTCAACCAAGTGAAATGGAACACCAATTCATTCATTAATAGCAAATTTCCACGAATACATTACCTATCTAAAACAACCCCTAAAACATAAAAACCTTCACTGCCACAGCTCACAACTACATAGCTAACCTAATTACAATTCACCTTCAACAAGAACATAACCACAAATACAACTGTAAACGGCCACGACATAAGAAATAAAAATTGCAAAAATTTCCCTAATCTTCTCTCTTTTTGCAATTTCCTCTTCAACTTCTCATTTTTCTTTGTCAATTCCAGAATAACTTTCTCCCTATCCAAGCAAACTTCATCTTTCTTCTACTATTTTTACGTTGTTAGCTTCAATTTCATATTCTTTACCTTCGAATTCAGATTCCTCTTCATTAACCCACTTAAAATAGTTACAGTGTGAATTGGACTGCAAAAGAAAAAAAAATTAAACCATTACTGTAGATCAAACTCAAGCAAAAGTGATGGAATTTGTTATACTTACAGCTTAATTTCTACATCTCCAAAACAATCTGCCATTGTTCTTCAAAGTAGTTGCCTTTAGGAGCAACAATCTTTCCCCACACCCACATACTTTTGATGCTATTTCTGAAGACAAGGCACAACTTGCGACATTTTCGAACCAATCTTCCTCTGCGTAAAATTGAAACCTTTGCTACTACTTCATCACTGACTCCAGACGAATGTTGTTGCCTCAGTTTCCCCAACACGAACCAATCTTCCTCTTCAGTCACACTCTTTAGCACCTTAGCATTGTTCCAATCTCGTTCCAATCCTCGAATCGTAATGTTAGGGTTCAAATCCTCTCTTTGAAGCTTTTGAGTAAAATAAAGTAATTAACTTTCATTTTGTCACGTTTCATTGTAGCTTAATTGACCCTTAAAATAATGGGTGACATGGAATTCCATTTGCCAACTCAAAAAAAAAACTAACGGCGTCCTAAAATGGGAACCAATTCCACGAGTTTCTGAAAATGAGGGACCGAAATAGATTAAAGTTTGAAGGAGGGACCAAAACAAAAAACGTTCAATAATTTGAGGACGTAAAACATAGTTAACCCATAAAAATACAACAATGTATTGATATTAATCAAGTCAATATAATATCTAAAACTAAAATCAAACTAAGTGAAAAATATGAATTTAAGAATATAAAAAATTTAAAATTTAATTTTAAACAATCCTTACCTTAATAAAATTCTTAAGATTTTAATTTGTTTTGAAATTCCTCTACTAAATAAAAATAAATAAACTACTCCATTAAATCCTCGATCCAAACATTATTAGGTGAATGTGGTCATTGAAAATGCATATAACTACATTGGAGTCAAGAATTCAAACCACAAGTTATTATTCGTAAGGACTAAAAAGAGAAAGTTTCCATAGCCTCTTATGCACCAAAAGGGATAAAATTTGCCTAATGCAGAAAAACTTATCATCCCTATCACTGACATCATCGAAATGCAACTGCCTTGTCTCATCAATAAATTGTTCAGAATATCTTTAATTCCTCTAATAGAAACATCATATCAAACTCTGATGACGAAATCATCAACATGTCAAATAACTGTTCTTTCTTTATGATACAAGTAAGAAAAGATGGAACTGATTTTGAGTCTAGAAAGATTATTATAGGCTTGTGTGGTTGAGGGAGCGATGCACTGAGATACAGCAAATTATTATCGAAAGTATAAGAAACCAAGGGCCCTACAACATTAGGTGAATCAACAACAACCTGAATTGCGTGATGCCTCCTTAAAAAGTAAAAAGTAACTAAGTAATGAATATTTAAGATTTTCCCATGCTTGTTTCGGAACTCTGCATTTTGTGCTTTGTGTTTGCTTTCTTTCTCTCTCTTATGCCCTTTTCTGTTTCCTTCTTGGGTTTGTATATAAACCAAAACCCACCTGCTCAAGAAAGTACCTCTCTGCATCATCTCAAGAAAAGAAATGGAGATGCTAATCATCATCACTCTTCTTACCTTTTCCTTCTCTTATCTTCTACCAACACCAACTTGTTCTTCCCAAATTCACTTGCAACCTTCTTCACTCCAGCTTCAAGGTGGGAACAATCTTCTCTCTTTCCTCTTAAATTTTTATCTTCTACATTAACTTGTTATGAATCGGTTTCCAAGTTCTTTTATCATCATTTATTTAATTGTATCGAGTAAAGATTTTAATTGTATCCAGTAAAGATAATACCAGTTTATAGTATATAATAACTTAATAAAATAAAAATAAAACTAATTTATAATATATAAATAAGTGTAAATCTCAATTATTTTGTAAAATTAAGTTAAATTTAAAATTCAATGAATTCTTTTCAGATGAAGATACGGGAGAAGTCGATGCAAACCTGCAGCTTTCTCTACCAGCGGTTCCCAGAAAGCTAAGATTCACTGAGAAAGTACTGCAGGAATCTTAAAAAGCTTCGTTTTAGTTCTTTTAAGTTGTTTTCATCAATATTTATGTTCTTTGTTCTTTATAATTTTCCAAAACTTAGGTTAAAGAAGATGAAAAAGCCAGAGATCTTGGACCACACAAGCAGGATGATTCCTTTGCTGCAGGTAAAGATCAACAAAAAGTGTTGCTAATCATTGTTCAAAATAACTCATTGGATTGCATGAATTTAAAGAACTTGTTAATAAATCCTAGCTTGTTCATGCAATCTCTCGCATATATCTCGGAATCTTTTCATGAAAACTAGGTTAGCCGCTGTCTAGAGTCTATTTTACTTTATAAGGTTCATGTACAAAATCAAGTGAGGTTAATTCCATCATGTTAGGGGTAAACAAAGAAGTGAAAAATGAAAAGTAGAGAAAATAGTTGCATTTGTGGACTTTATTGTTTAACGTATTCACCTTTTCTCTTTAATTAATGTGTGGTATCACACTTCCATTTTTCATCTACTACTACTGAAAGATCTCATTCCTCTCTAACTCAATTATCACTTTGCATTATCTTATCAGTATTCATTGTTTGACATGAATATATATGCATGTACCTTGATGAGCATATTTTGCTTATGGTTCATGTTCTAAACTTTCCATTTTAAGCAATAAAGAAAAGCTCTAGCCACATATTATCGGGTACATATCTTCACTTAAACTTCATTACTATATTCACTTTTCTTATCAGCGTAGATAGAAATAGCAGCAATTTCTGTCTATTACAAATTTTAGTATTGTCACTGTTTGAGTAAAGCATGAACCAAGAGAATTACTTACATTGTGTGCATTTAAGGCTTCTGACAGTACTAATCATTCTGTTTTCACAATCAATAATCCATGTTTTCAAAATAAAAAATTTCACCTTCCTTAATTAAAATATATCTTTTTAATAAATCAAGATATATTTGATGAAATGAAATGAAACCCACCATATCAATATTCCCTGTTTTATAATTGAGCATAAACAATATTCTATATGAAATCAAAAAAGGACTTGTATTATATAATTTATGTTTGATTTGAATGAACTTATGCACTATATGCATTAATTTAATTGGAAACACAAGATTCAGCAGCTAAACATGTTTATGAAATCATGCAACTTTTGCAGAGAAACAATACCATAGAAAGCAAAACATGGTGCTTGGCAACAAGGGGACAAGACAAGAATGGATGGAGGTTGATGACCCTTCACAATACTTTACCATGGATTATACCCGAGTGAGAAGACGACGTCCCATACACAACAAGAAATTGCCGGTTGCTCCATAACCATGGTGGAGAGAAGATATCAACAAAATCATAACCAATTTTCACTCTAGTTGTTTGCTCTTTAAACTTGTACTTATATTAGGTTACAATTTTATTATGTGGGTTGAATATTTAAGTGTTAGTCTAAATTTTATATGGAGTATGTAATTAAGAACATGTGAAGTGTGTTTTGTGTCTTCACTTTTGCCTTCTTGGGGAGCAAAACCCTAAAACTTGTATGAAAACTAGGACTTCACCTAACTAATTAACAAATACTATTACTCGAAATTAATTATTATTCTCAATGTGTTTTGTTTTTCTTTTCTTGGTGTTAGTAGTCAAAGGGGATTGGCATTGCCAACATTTCGTAAAACTTGGTCTTGGAAAGTCAAATTTTGATTTGTATATTCGGTGGAACCCAACATAACGTGATTGATTATCGAAAACAAATGTTTTTAACCAGACATTGAAGTATGCTATTTATCATGATGATTTAGACACGGCATTGACATCCTGTGGAACCCACAATTTGCTAATAACCTTTTCTTTCTCAAATTACTTCCTTATGTGTATAGATTGGATAAACGAAAAAACAGAAGTTAAAATTAAGACATACCATGATAAAGATTAGATTGTAATATTCATTTTTTAAATTCTTGATAGTTTTTTTTTTTTAATTTCATTTAATTGGGATATAAACTACACATAGTTACTTATTAAAAAATAATTTCATCAATCAAAGTATTAAAAAAAATGCGTAAAATTAAGAATTGGACAAAAAGGTTAAAATCTTAAAACGAAAATCGCGAAAAAAATAGTAAACGAAAGAATCAAAATCGTGAATCAATATTAAATGGGACAAATGTTGTAATTTATTCTTTTGAGGTAAAGGAATAGAGTGTAAAGTAAGAATAAAAAACCGAGTGTGGAGAACAAATGAAGATAATTTGCTTATTTATTGGGTTTGCTTTTATTATGACAATATTGGGAAATGTTGACCTTTGACTAAAACTTAACTATTAACCGGACACGTTCTTTTTGTTACATTATTCACACTACTTTAGAGATTTGATCAAGTTTCTATTGAATTCAATGCATTAATGTTTCAAGATACTTGGAGGCAACGGGTTTGAAGAGAATTTTTACTAAAGTTGGAACGTTAGATAGATTTTGGGAGAAGAATATTAAGGCTTTTTGTTTTAAATTTAATTTGTTTTATGTTTATTTTATCTATGAATTTTTTCTCATGGTCTTTATTTTCGTAGATAACTTTATTATGGTCCAGTTTTATTTTTTTATTAATATTATTAAAATTAGTGGATAATCTCATAGGTAATAAGTATTTACATAGTAGCACTTTTTCTATATAATTATATGTGGATAATTCAGTTTTTTTAGTGAAACCAGAATCGAAGTCATGGATATTTACAACAAGAAAACATTAAATTAATATCCAAATAATGGTGTTAGATGCAATGTTATTTGAGCTGATTAGGCTAATTATCAAGCGACAGAAAGAGTTAACTTTTTTAAAAAATATAAAATTATTTTCAAATTTAATTTTATATTATGAAAAATATAATGTTGGTTATCCTAATGTTGATTACAAGAATAGGTTCGGCTTAACTAACTTTAAATCGTCACTGATTTTTTAGTAAATAAATTATTTGTGTTAGAGTTGGATCTGTAGAGTCGCGTAAGGTTGGTGTTCACTTCTGCGGATATACTTATGTAGCAGAGAGAATGGCGGGTGGCGAGGGAATCTCTTGTTTCTTTCCACGGATTTGTATGTATTTGTGAGAGCTGATTTGATCGATGGATGGGAGAGAGTATTTTTGGTGTGGAAGAATGAGGGAAAACACTGCATATATATGGTGGATATTTTTACTGAATTGCCTAAATTGTTATGTATAATTCCACGTGCAGATTTTGCTACCGTTTTTTGGGGTTTGTGGTGTTCGTATGGTGGGTGGTCAATGGATCTGTGTTAGTGAGGTAGGTGTTGATTAGTAGAGGGAGAAGATAGTTAAAGAGTGCCTTCTGCTCTTCAAGGAAGAAGAATACCAAATAATAATAATAATAATAATAATAATAATAATAATAATAATAATAATAATAATAATAATCTATAATATATATTTAAGAATGGTACGGGATCTAGACGAGTTTCGCTATTCCATATTTATTTTTATAGAAAAAATTCATCTCGATCCCCATATACAAACCTAACGGGTATCAAACTTTTATTTCATTTTCATCCCACCCCACCGGGTAACGAACATAATCTCATACTCATATTCGTACTCGTTTTCTTGTTACTTCAATATTAATTTGAATTAATTTTTATAAAATAATAAAAAATTACAGTAAAAGAAACATAATATTATTAAATATTCAATATTAAGAGAATTGTTGTTTCCTCGATATCAAATATTTTGAAAGAAATTATAATTATATACATTTTAAATTAAAATACCAAATAAAATTTCATGAGAACCAAAACATTTATTAAATTTCATGATAAAATTTAAAAATATTTTTTAACAAATATAAAAGAAAAGAAAATATTCAAATTAAAATATATTTTAAATGTTTGTTTACTTCAATTTTTTAAATTATAATGAATCTCTTATTTATACACTAATAATAGTTATAATACATCACTTGATCAAAATGACGAAAAGAAAAAATATTATACTAATGATAATAAAATTTTTACATACATCTTGGATCTTTTGAACTTCAATATATGTTGGATGGTGATAAAAAGAATCATGACAATTACACTAAATTTTTATATTGTAGTAAATAAAATTTATTTATACAATTATAATGACAAAATTATAGTATGATTGATAATGAGTTAAAAAATAAAAAATAATTATATAAAATATATCAAACTAATATTCTACATGATGAAAATAGAAAATAAACAATAAATAAAAATATTAAAAAACTAACAAATGTGTGTCTTAAAAATAATTTGAGAGACTATTGAATGAAATAAATGTATAATTAAGGGTATAATAAAATGAAGAAAAAAATACCTTAGCCTTGTGTTTGGATGGAGCATTTCAACAATACTTAAAAATTGAAATGATTTGCATTTGAATTGCTTGCAATTAAATTCCATTCATTTTTTAAATAATTTGTTTGGATAAGGAAATTAAAATACCTCACATTTCAATTTCTTGTTTGGAAAAAAAAATTGAATTTATTGTGAGATAAAATTTAATTTAACAATATATATTTTAGGCTTAATTATGTTTTGAGTTCATGATAAATTTGGAAACCCGACGATCAAGAAGGGCCCGACGACACGGACGGGTCCGACTACCCAGATGGGCCCGACGACCTAGACAGGCTGACAACCTGGACGGGTCCGACGACTCGGACGAGCCTTCCAAACTGTTGGGCTCGTCTGGGTCGTCGGGCTCGTCCGGATAGTTTGACCTGTTCATGTCGTCGGGCCCGTCTGTGTCGTTGGGACCGTCCATTTCGTCGGGCCCGTCTGGATCGTAGAGCCCGTCTGGATCGTCGGGCTTGACGATTTGGAAGGGTTCGTCCGGGTTGTCGGACCCGTCCAAGTCGTCGAACCTGTCCAGGTTGTCGGGCACGTTCGGGTCGTCAGGCCCGAAGGTTTTGAAAGGCCTGTTCGGGTCGTCGGGCAGTCTGTGTCGTAGGGCTCATCCGGGTCGTCACGCTCATCCAGGTTGTCGGGCCCATCTGGATCGTCGGGCCCGTTTAGGTCGTCGAACCCGTCAGATCATTGGTCTTGTCCGGATAGTCTGCCCCGTCCGAGTCGTCGTGCCAGTCTGGGTCATCGGGCCTATCTGGGTCGTCAGACCCGTCTGGATCGTCGAGCCCATTTGGGTCGTCGGACCCGTCTGAATCGTCGGCCCCGTTTGTGTCATTGGGCCTACCAAAGAGTCTAGAATGTGAGGTTGAGTGAGAAGAATTTCAAATTCCACCTATTTTGAGAGTATTTGAATTTTTACTAATTTGCATCACCTATGTTAATGAAGTTTTCTATCCTAGACTATTGCTCCCGAGTTATCCTAAATGAAGAGGGAATAAACTTTTTCCACATGCATGCTTTCAACTTATAAAAAGTATTAATGCAGGATTCCCTTCCCTTTTCCACTCTAGATTGCCTTTGATGCCACCACTCACATGCACGTCCTACAAATCTAGAAATACCATGCCTAAAAATGTCATATTGACTATATTTACAAAACAAAGGTTGCACCAACTTCTCTGTATCCCACATCCAATCTCTAAATGATATTGGTCCTATATCCTCCCCAAAGAAGGGAATGTCACTATGAATGGTATGATGCAACTCATTACTACTATGCCTATGCAACCTAGGACTATATGTAGAATATGTACTCATGATAATTGAATAAACTTAAGAACTTGGATAAAAGGGTGAAATAAGAGGACTAGCACAAGTGTACCTCCAAGTAAGCGAGGTGAGTCTCACAAACTTCTTAAGTACCAAGGCTAATCCTTGCCAAGGTTACACTTGCAAAAGTACTCAAAGTTCACACAAATGTTCAAGTAATAAGTACATAGAATCACTTGAGAGAAAGATCACAAAAAGCAAGCAAACAAACACAAAGATTAACAAAAAGAGGAACATTAAAACGGACCCTTAATTGGCAAAATTTTAGAGACTTTGGTCTCACAAATCAAGCCACTATACAACGTGAAAACATGAATCTAAACTATGCGTCCTAAAAGCAAGGTGAGAAAGCACTTAGAACTTTCAACACACTCACTTACTAAAACGTTGCACTATTGGTGTGAAAAAGGTTCTACTTAGGAGATGAGATTGAACACCTTTGGCTCCCCAAAACACCTAAGTAGGCCAAGAATTACAAGTCATAAGCAACCAAATTTGGAACACAAAATTTGACACTTTTAGGAGCAACCCGAGAGCACTATGATATTAGTGAACTTTGGGTAAAAAAATTAGGCACTAAGGAAGCTCCAAATATACCAAAAGAAGTGACCAAATTGTAGAGAAAGATGGAAACTATTAAGATGCAACAATTACAAGCCACAATGACCAATCAAAAGTCTTCAAAATGATGGTTCAATGAGCTCCTTTGACCACTAGTAAAGAAAGCCTTAGTTGATGGCTTATGTGCACACACCAATTTGAACACCCTTGGACACTTTGTAGATAAGAAAATTGCAGCACCAAATAGCCAAACAACAATAAGAAACTGCACAAAACAACAACAAAAAAAACAAAGAAAACTTTGCCAAATCCAAATGGTTAGCACTCAACACTCTTTAAGAAAATTGGCTCAAATCTTGCATATATGTGTAGGGTGAGAAGTAATTTGCAAATGAAAGCACAATGCTAAAGCATTATTTCACATCCACCACCTAAGATGCTACCATTAGCTAAGCAATTAAGCTAGAATTCAAAGCACACTCAAACCCAAAACCAAAATGCTTGAGACTTAACACTTGTATGGCAATACACAAAGATGAAAACAAGAAAAGCAAATTAGAAATGCTAAACCAAAGAGAGTAGTAATAAAACAAGACTGAAATGAATATGGAATAATAGACAAGCAAGAAATTAAGGCTTGAAATGAAAGGAAGCACAACAAAAGGAACCTAAAAAGGTATTAGAATAGAGTAGAAAATAGAAAAACAGAAACTGCAGTGCTCATAAGATGCTTATGGTATTCATTGCATTTGTGCCAATTTGAGGGAACTAATTCACTCCAAATGAAAGAAATTGATGGAAATATGGAATACACACATCAACAAGAAAATTAGGCAAAAATCAGAAAGTGATTCGGTGCTATGAAATGTTCCAATTAAATCAAACAAGAAAAGTGTGCGTCCAAACACAAGTGAAAACAGCAGCAAATTTGCACTGAAAAACGCAGAAAGTTGCTTCTACTTCGAAAATTTGTCTAAAATTCAATTCTCAACATAATTGAATGATTCGTATTGGAGAATTTTCGTCTATGACTTAGTTTTTCAAAGCAACAATCAGATTAAAATTTGGTGCACTAAGTCACTCGTGACACTTCTCAAATGGAAGGTGTACAGTGGAAAAAAATTGAAAACTAAAGCAAAAGCATATTGAAAGTGGAAGATGTTCAATGGACAAATCAATTCGATTTGGAGCTTGATTATGATCTAAACTCAAGCATAGATCAAGATGAACATCTAGGACACTCTAAAGCATAATCCAATCGGTGAAATGGAAGAAAACAGTGAGATCTTTGCCTTACACATCCACAAGCATCACTTGAAATTCATAGCTCAAATGTGTGATGTAAGACTTGGTTCTCATCAAGCAAGTGCAGAATTTAACAATAAGAACGAAAATGAAGATGAAACAAAATTCTTAAACTTGACTTAAGACAAAACGCAAGATGATGAACTGATAATTAAAAGATGCACCGATTAAAATGATAAAAAATACCAAGGAATCAAAGAACAAGTGCTGGAACAAAAAAATGGAACCTAAAAACACATATTTACCATTGAAGCAAGGAGTACTAGAATATGAATCAACAAGATTCATGTAGCCTCAATGACAATCGGTAGAAAAGGAAGGAAACATGAAGAAACAAAAAAAAAAGATGAACAATACGAAAATGAAAAGAAAAACACAAGATATTGAAGGAAACCTTACTCAAACCAACACAAATGATGAAAAATGGCTTGAGTGGCTTTAGATACCAAAATGGTGGAACTCTTGGTGCGGAATGGATGAAAGCTCCATGAAGTAGACGTGATCCATAGAAGGGAGTGGAAGCAAGTGTTTAAGGCTCTTGCTAAGCATTGGTTCAGACTAAGGTGTTTGAAGGTTTAGCTTAAGAGAAAGCTAGGGGAAGGTGGCTAGAGAAGATGATTCAATCCTCTAGCAAAGGAGACTCTCAAATGCAATAGGGTGGAGTACTCTCAACACTATGCTTCTATTGCAAAATTCAAGAGTAAATATGTACAAATGGTCTACTTTTGACTTTTATATGTGAGCCTAAAAGCTAGACTAATTTTTGGCCATTAGATCAAGCTTGGAGGAGAAGCTTTAATCATCACCGTTGGATGGTGGCTTGGAGAAGGAGGCATCTTCCTAGCCTTTGGATGAAGATTTGGAAAAGAAGACACTCTCTTAACCCTTGGATGAAGGAGGCACATGGGTGATGGGTGGACTTGGCTCCATGGGATGCATGATCCATGAGGAAGTCATGGCCTAAGGGAGACTCTTAGTGGGCCAAGCCCATTTGTACATGTAACACCTATTTTTATGTCTTACACCATTATTGAAAGCAAAACCCAAACATTGGCCTAATTTAAAATCTATTCTACTGGGCTTTGATGCACTTCTTTAAGTCTTGTTGATTTCTTTGGCCCATGAAAGTAATGTGACAAGCCCCATTAGATTTGTGTCCATCTATTGGAAGGCCCATTTGAATCTTCTTCATCATACTTCTTGTTAATGGGTCTTTTAATGGGCTTGGGCTTGAGATTGAAGGTGCAATTGGGCTTGGTGGGGTCACATCAAATACCATGGTCATTGTCCGCAGAGGAAAAAGAATGCCTTTGTTTCCTAGTTCCAGCAGATGTCTCAACCGTTTGAGAGTACGCAAAAGTCGCACAACTAGGTGCTAGAGAAGCTAAGGGTTCTGAAGAGGCTTGAGGTTGTGAGCACTAAGATGAGCTAACGATGACAAGTGCGAAGGCTTGAGCAAAGCGGGGTGGCTTCCTGGTCAAAACGAGGCGGCTTGAACCATGCATTTATGCCGGTGTTAATCAGTGACGGTGGCTGGTGAACGGTACGAAGGCGGAGATGTGAGTAGAGTGGAAAACGTGAGCATAGTAGGAGAAAAAGAATTGGATGAGAAAAGTGAGGGTCCTTAGGGTTGTTCTAACCTATAGTAGCTTATGGAAACTAAATGCATAACTAAATGGAAACTAAACTATCTTAAAGAGTAGTCATGCAGAACTAACCTATAGTAACTTATTTTAGTCAATTATGCTTAATTCTAACAAAGCTAAATTCAAACTAAAAAGTAAAATTGAATGCTTAAATATTGACTATTCCAATTGGTCTAAAAATTATAACCTAAAACTAAAACTAAAATTGTTCAAAAATTGTACTCCTAAAATCAATGGCAGATGTTTGAAGGGATTAGAGGGGGCCATGACCCCCTCCCCCTCCCCTTTCAAAATTTTTAAATTAATATATTTATATATTTCAAATTTTTAAAGTTTTTAAAAATTTATAAATTATATGTAGTGTATATATTAGAAATTGATAGAAATTAAATAAGATATCTTTTTATTTATTTTATAATACAACATTTAATGTTAATAAATAATAAAATATAGAATAAAGTATAATAAAGAATAAAAATATTTATTAAGATATCTTTTAATTTTTTTCTCATTGTTTTTTGAGTTTATAACATATTGTACTCATCTTTCACTTTCACATATTGTCCTTGTTGTTTATGAAGAAAAAAAGTAAGTTAGACAAAAATTCATAGTGAAATATCAGTTTAATAGTTAACATTATCTTTTTAATCTCACGAGCCTTTGTATATTCCCTTTTTTGTGAATACACAAAAATTAATGTAATGTGTTTTTCATAACCGATTTTTTATTGTAACTTAAATATCATAAATTTTTCTTTTAGTATTTGCATCTTTGAATTTTTTATTTGATTATGATAAATTATTTATTAATCTTAAACTTAAAAATATAGATATATTGATGAAAAATAAATAAATAGATTTATTTTTTAAAAGAATATATTCAACTTTGTTACATACCAGGAAACATGATACTAATAATCTAATTATTTAATTAGTGAAACCCTTTTCTAAGGGTCAAAGAATAATTATATGTGAGGAGTTGCTTATTTGTTCTTTGGAACATCTTGAAATATAAGAATATCCAATGTGTAATTTCTATTGTAGTTATAGTTATTTCTTTTGGAGTTACAGTTATATTAGATTGTGTATTAATTTTTATTATAGTAGTGACAATACAATGAAAATCTCAAATTAAGCTAGATTTATAAAACTAACCTAAAATGCTCTTTAATCTAAATAAGGGACTTATCAAAGAGTAACCTTGTGGACCTTTCACACTACTTAAACACTAACAAAAAATTTGTTGTTATTTTTTAGGAATATTTTAGGAAGAGTGTGACAGGCTGAAGACAAGTAGATGCGTCTTCCAATTGATTGTGGATGGAACTCAAAACGGATGCCCATATCAGCCAAATCTTGTTGTGCACAATTCTTTCAACTCAAATTCATACTATAAAAGAAAAAAAACTTAAATATATGCACAATTAACCACTAGATTCAATAATATATATATATATATATATATATATATATATATATATATATAACTTATGTCTATTCAATTCAGTAAATAAATTATAAGTATTTGGTCTCTCAACTTTAAGTCTCTGTTATAAAATGATTACTCAAATAATATTGTTAATAATTAAAATATAAAATGATATAATAATAATTATTAAATCAGTAATAATACTGAGACATACATATAAAACAATGAATATTAATCAGAGATCAACAATTATAACAATAATAAGAGATAAAAGGTAAATGAGGAAAGAAGTAGAAATATCTTAGGTTGAGACGCATAGTGCTATCCTTAGAGAGAAAATGCCCCTACTGCACAGGGCTAAACAATTACACAATCATATGTATTTCAAATCATATGCATTTCTCTCCCAATATACAATAACCCGTCAGATCGATCGAGTGCAGCGAAAGATCTCCAAACCTTATGAACACCAATGTGTTAAAGATAATATAAAGAAGAAAAGAAGAACACTTTTGAGAAAACTCTAGTGTTTGTTGTCTCTTTGTTGTTGTGTCTCTCCCCATGCACCTATGTGGTATTTATAGGTAGAAAAGGGAGACAAATGAGTAAATTCTAATAAGGATATAGCCATTAGCCATAAAGAACATTAACCCATAAATTAAAGGTTTATAAAAACATGAGTAATAGTAAGTTTTTTTTTTAAATTATATTAAAATATTTCCAAAAATCCCCCGCATAATTTAAAAATTAAAATAAAACAAAATATATTATCTTTTAAAACAAAATATTGTAGTTCAACATAAGGAACCTTCCAGGTCTGACCCTTACACCTAGTGCTTATAAACTTCCACCCCAGAAAATGCAGAGACTTGATTGTCTTGAGCTACATCCCCTGTGACCGGGTTTTAGTAAATAACACATACAATATCGGTGTTCATTATAGGTTCTAATGAGTGGGTGCATGTTACGGCCTTGTGCATATATCTTGTTTGATGAGGGTCACTTAGAGACTTGTCCATGTCTCATAATGGCGGCCCCACCATCACACTCACTAGGTAAACCCTCAAAGGGTGGTTTGTGACTCACACCCCTACAATAATTGTCATTGGGTTTATTAAGAGGTATTTTATAAAATAAGCAGAATAATGCACATACCTCAACCTAATTATTGCCACAATTTATAGAACACCTCGCCATAGGAATGAGACATAAAATTTAATCAAATTATTTAGTGTACTTTAGTCAACAACAACTTCGTTGTTACCCATTGAACTTCATTCCATGGGATCGCCATTCATGTGGAGATGGGTGTCCATTGTTGCAACTAATTTATGGGCTATAATGTCATTCCCCTCGACGACTCAAATACTTGTTGTTGATGCATCAACCTTTTGCTAAGCAGATATGCAATATTTCTTTCTAACTTGGCAAAGTCAAGAGAGATAATATCATGAGTAATTAAGTTCTAATATATTTGTCTCTCATTCTCATATGTCAATTTCATTGACATTTTTACTTAAAAACTTTAAATATAACAATTTAATTGTCAGGATGCATTGGAAAAGGGAATAATTTATGCTTGCATAGTTGATCATGACAACAACTTTTTAACATATTTTCATGATAGGACCCTTCATCGAAGGTTAAAACATAATCATAACCAATAGTTGATATAGTGCCACCAGAATCAATATCCAATTTACATTATTCTTCAATCATCTCAAGAAATTGGACATATTGCTATAACTAGAAGAAACACAAATAACATTACACTAGATGGCAAAATAGTACTGGAGGTATCACAAACAAATTTAGTCAATTTATCATTTGAAGGAAACATCTCTAGATATTTTTCGGTCCAAATAACCAAATATTTTTTTTCTCATTAAAGGTATATTAACCTTTACAAGACACCCCCACACTTTGAAATATTTTAAATGTGGTTCTTTTTTCTTTCATAACTCATAAAAAGTTTATCACAACTTTTGTGTTCAAAATATGGTAAGCTGAATATAAAGTTTCACCCTATATGATTTTATAGGCAAAGACAACCTAGAACTTGAAGCATAATATTTATTATACCTTTATTATATCAAATAAAAGCATTTCTTTCTTTCTTTCTTTCTTTCACGGCACAATTATATTAACACCATACACTATATGAAGATCTTACTTAATGAATAATACAATGAGTTTCACACAAAAACACTCATTTATACATACATGTATCATAACTTCTCTATTTAATTAATTTTGCACCTAAACATTTTGTAATTTGAATGGTCTCTAACCAAAATTTCTCAACAATTATAATAATAGCATGTCATATATCAATACTTTCAACATATGTAATAACCAAAGAAAAAACACTAAATATTTTATTACAAGATAAAAACACTTAACTCAAACAAGCCATCAAAAGTATATCATTTACCAACCAAAACACATGTCTTGAATTAATAATCTTATTGCATTCAAGAATCACTTCATAACCTTGTTGATCACAACACTTTATAACCTTATTGAGTACAAGAAACTTTCTAAATTCAGAAACATGAAAAACTTTTCCTTTCTTAAAAAAAAAAATTCTGGAAGATAAATTTAGTTTTTACTTGACCATCCCTTCAATTTATCATATGGAGATTTCTTTTTTTATCAGCATTTACATGATCTTAAACATGATATCAATTAAAATAATTCATTTTAATTTCATGTCATAAACAATAATTTTGAATTCATAAATATGATAATTTATTATCAGTCATTTTTTTTTTCATATAAACATCAAGCTAAACTCTTTTTTTTTCTTTGCAAATGCATAGTTTTTTTTTTCAAGTGTTTTCCATAACACAATAGTAATTTTAGTACGACAAATTATTTTATAATTATTTTCATACAAAACACTTAAAATATATACATGATATATAACATCTTTATCAATGGTAAGAATAAACAATATTAAAGCATAAATTAATATAACAGCACAAACAATTATTCAATGAGCCAAAATTTTATTTATTCATAATTTCATTTATTGTTACCAATAGAAATAGAAATAATAATACACATAAGATTTTAGGCTTAGTTGAAACTGATTTAATTATAACCATAAGAAACACATTAGTTTATAAAATGTGTTTTCAGTCTTCAGCTCTATATTATTTTTAATTTTAGAAATGAGTACAAATGAGTAATCAAAAATAGAAATAACAAGATACTAGTTTTTCTCTCTAAGAATGATATAAAATGATTACTAATAATAATTATTAAATCAATAATAATATTGAGACACACACACACACACATATATATATATATATATATATATATATATATATATATATATAAAACAATGAATATTAATCAGAGATCAACAATTATAATAACAATTACACAATCATATGTATTTCAAATCATATATCATATGCGTTTCTCTCCCAAGATACAACAACCCGTCAGATCGATCGAGTGCAGCGAAAGATCTCCAAACCTTATGAACACCAATGTCTTAAAGATAATATAGAGAAGAAAAGAAGAACACTTTTGAGAAAACTCTAGTGTTTGTTGTCTCTTTGTTGTTGTTGTGTCTCTCCCCATGCACCTATGTGGTATTTATAGGTAAAAAAAGGAGACAAAGGAGTAAATTCTAATAAGAATATAGTGGTTAGCCATAAAAAACATTAACCCATAAATTAAAGGTCTATAAAAACATGAGTAATAGTAAGTTTTTATTTTATTTTTATTTTTTATTTTTTAAATTATATTAGAAATATTTCCAACAGTCTCAACTTAAGTGTAAATCAGAAATAGTCACTCTTTAAAATTTTGGTCCAATTTAGTCTCCATATTTTAGAAATGCGTGAATTTATTCCTTTTAACTAATTTTTTTAAGTTTAGTTGGCATTTCTAATACGTTTCATGATAGTATTTAAGTTGTTTATATCGTCCGACACATCTTTGCTTCAATGTTATCTGAGAAACAACTTTTAAATGTCAAATAAACTCAAAGAAAAGTTGATAAAAAGAACTAAATCTACACATTTCTAAATATGGAAATTAAATTGGTCAAATATTTGAAAAGAGACTAAATTCAATTATTTTTCTGAAAGTTAAGGGATAAAAATATATATAATCTTAATAATAAATATGTGTTTATATTATTATATTTTAGTTATAATTATAAAAGTATCAAACTTTATTATAAATATATTTAGGTATAGATGAAAAAATAAATAAATAAAATTCTATATAAATAAAAATTAATTTATCCGTAAAAAATTTGTAAACAATATTGATAGTGGTTTCGCAAGAAAATTATTAACTTAAATAACAACTAATTTTAGATTACATAGAAGTTTATTTTATTATTTTCATTTAGTATTTTCCTAAAGTTTGCACAATTAGAGTCCATAATCTTTGTATTAAAATACGTTTAGACGGTATATATAAATTTAAATTTCAATGTATATGGGTTTAGAAAGTAAACGAGTGAATAAATACCAAAAAAGTAAACGAATAAAAGATCCATGCAGTTCACTCCTCTGCCTCATACCATACGTTGTCGTATCCCCGTCAAACAGATCCACCAATCTTCTTCTCCCACGGTCTCCGTTTTTCTTCTTCTTCAATTTCTTTCTCTCTTCACCGAGAGACCAATGGAGGACCTGTGGAAGCGCGCCAAGACCTTCGCCGAAGAAGCTGCGAAAAAGTCTCAAACTCTCACCCCTTCCTCTTCCCGGATCGCCGATCTCGTCTCCGAAACCGCCAAGAAATCCAAAGAACTCGCCGCCGAAGCCTCTAAGAAGGCCGACATCCTTAAATCTGCCGCCCTCCGCCAGGCCGACCAGATCAAGTCTTTCTCCGACACCATCGCTATCCCTCCGCAATTCGCCGCCATTGCCTCCGCCGCCACCACCGCTTCCTCCTCACCGACCGCCCCGACGCCGGAGGACCTCGAGAAGTTCGGCGTTTCCGACGACCTGAGATCCTTTGTCAGGGGCCTCACTTCCACCACCTTCCAGAACTTTCCTCTCAGTTCCGGTAATTTTAGAAACCAATTTGCGGATATCTATTTTTTTCTTTAACGTTTTTGAACGGATTGAGTGAGTGAGGTTGAAAATGTAGATGAAACTGAGGTCTCTGATGTGGCCACTGTGGGATCCAATGTTCGGAAGGATCTCAATGAGTTTCAGGAGAAGCATGCCACTCTCGTTTTAACTACTGTTAAGGTAAATTCACTTTTTATTTTTTTCAATTTTATATTTTTCTTTTTATATTTGATCCCTTATGTGGGGAAATTGCATTGTGTGCTTTTTGTTTTAGTGCACGTTTGTTGAGTTTCATAGATAATGAACTACCAATGTGAGTCATACGATGAATCAATCAGAAATCGCTTACGATATGACTTGGAAGGCAGTTATCATAAAACTTAACGAATCTTAGGAGTTTAGGGATAACATGAGCAGTGTATCTATTGTCTTCATTCATGTTTGTTGGCTAAATCCTTTTGAACTAAAAAGATAGACAGAGGGGCAAGATAGAAAGCTCCTCTTTTAATAATAGCGTGTTAATGTGATTGCTTTGTAGAGCATCTAATTTCAGATGTTTGTTTGGGTAATGTGGCAAAGGCAAGCGAAAATGTAATTTTTTTTAAATAGTAGTGTGTCTTTGTGATTTCTTTATAATGCATTCCTATTCACATGTTTACTTTAGAAAGGTGCTAAAGGCTGGTGTAAGTGTGAGTCTTGCAGTCTAAGCTTTCTTTTCCAGGAAAAAATAAGGATGCATGTTTGAGAGGTAAATGATTGAATGTATTACCCTGGTCATTTTTGTGATTACCTTTACATCATGTTTTTTATTATTTCTTTGTGGTTTAACAAACCATTTAATTTCTATACTTGTACACACTTTTTGTCCTGGTCCCTACGTATGAAACTGCCCCAAAAAAATGGTGGTTGTTTCATCAACAGAATTTTGAAAATGAAGTTGGTTCCTCTGTGAAACCACTGTCAAAGGTAATTTTCAGCAATGAAGCCTTACCCCCTGTTTGTTGTTTTTATTTCCTCTTATGCTTATCTTCCACTTTCTTTCTCTTCCCCTGTCTTCTTCCTCTCTTTATTACAGAAACAATCAAAACATTGATAAAGTTAAACTCATTATATCCTATTATATATTCAATCTCATAAATTGTCCATAAAAGTTCAAAGCCTGAGAAAATCTTCCATTGTATCCATATCTGACTGCAATTGAATTTCAATATATCCAATGTATGTATGACAAAAAATAGCCTTTCACAACAGTGTGTCAGATACATCTTGGTTTATTTTTGGCAATTTAACAACCACAATCTTATTTGGCGATTTAACAAAACTGCCAAAACTTTTATAGCAGATTTGCTTCATTAGTTTTAGTTTTTTGCTAGTGGAAGAGGAACACTAAAGTTAACAAAGTAATTTGACAATTGACAGCAAGCATAAGAAGGAATCTTGTGTATGGACTAAACTATTGAGTTCCTAGGTACAGGGATGGCAATACAGTTTTTTCAAGTGTAAGGACACCAAAAGATATGTTTAAATAGGGACTAAAATGTAGAGCTTTTATGTGTGGGGTAGGGACTGAGACCGAAAATATGTACAACTGTAGGAACTAAATTGTTAATTGAGCCTTTATTTATTGATCTTTTAGTAGTGTTAGGGATAAAAAATGAGGCAAGACAAACGTGGTTTGGCACAACATGATAAGAATTGATTAAACTCAACTGGTAGATATGAACCTCTTTTATAGCTCAAATATAATTCAAACTCACGATTATCTTGATTCAAATCTTTAGCTTGAGTCATATACATATTATAAAGTATTTTGACTTTTTTTTAATATAAAGTTATGATTATGATACATATTTTGTTTATTTATTCATACAGAATTATTGTGATTATAAAAATTGTCGATTGTGTCCTTTTCCATGTTCCATTTGATGATTAATTGAGCTTTACTTCTGTAATATTTGGTTGTGATCAAGCTAATTCATTAAAAGAATCACCTACCTCTTTATTTCCAATAATGTGTTATCAGTTACCATCAACCAGTCATGCTATTATAATGCAAGGACTGAAAAATATGTGTTTGAACATGTTAGGTATCACAAACTTGCTACTTTATTAATGTTTATGTATTTTAATTACAATATTGCAGGAAATTTCAAGATTGAGATATGAACTATGCCCACGCACCATGAAAGAAAGACACTTTTGGAGGATATATTTCACACTTGTCAACACTCATGTGGCTCCGTAAGTAACATTAATAATTCACACACTATGTTAGATTTGTCAATGGGGATGGGAAAAATGTTCTATTTTTGGGAAGTAACTTCGTTTACCTTCACTCTGAGTTTCATTTGTCCTCAAAGAATAAATATTTATAAAAATATAGGAGTTAACAAAAATAAAAATAGATAATACACTACTCATCATAGGAAAATATTTTCTGTTGGTTTGTGTTATTATGTACTTTATATTTTAAATTTTTTGTTATAAAACAATATTAAAATAATATAAATAAAAGGAAAGCAAAACAATGTAGTGGAACAACTTGTAATTATGATTCAGATGTTGTACTAACTCTTATTTTATATGTAAATGGATATTGTGATTATATGTATTCTTCTTCAAAATATGGATTCTAGATATATAATATTATAAAAGTTATAAGATGGTTTCAATAAGGCAAATGGTAATGCTGGCTTGTGTCTGGATTCCCTGTATGTTGAAATAGATGTACAGATTTGTCTACGAAGAAAAGTATCATGTTGGGTTTCAAATCTGGTTGCTCATGTGTGTTCCAAATGATAAAGATCATAATGTATATAGGTTATAGAGCTAACTAGATCAAGGCTTCTTTTTGTGATGATACTAAATTTGTAAAGGTAGTATTATTACTCAAGGAAAAAGTGTGGGAAAAATAAGATGAGTGTATTTGGGGAGTGAGCAAGTTAATTATGATGATTACCATCCAACACTGTAATCTTATATAGCACACAGAGCGAGTTTGGATTCTCTACTAGTTTTTCTCTATCATTTCTCTATTGTGTTTTCAAAATACACTGATGACCATTAATTTTAAAATTTTAAAATATTTTAAAATTATTTTTAAAGTATCAAAATAGTGTATTTTTAATGCTCAGCAAAGGACAATACAAAAAAACTCAGTAGAGGAACCGGACTCATATAGAGCAGCCACAAAATTTTTATTGTAGGATGGCTATCATATGGAAGTTTATAGATACAAGTTGAGTAATTTATATTGCACAGATACAAATGGTAATAAATTGTTAACATATAATAAAGAGAATCTAAAGTAGTTACTAATTAGAGGGATATCATGGAGCATGCCCATAATATCTTAAATAACAGGATATTGAGTTAAAGCGGATATGCATTCGGATTAGTAAATCTGTGAGAAACCCTTGGAATAAAGAGTGATATCCTTTTCAATCTGAAGGTGAGAATGAAATAGTTCCATGATTTGTTCAAGTTCCCTTTTTTTTTAATATCCCTTGAAATCAATTAGTTCAAGAAATAGTGGCATTCCCGTGCTTTGGTCCTTTTTCATTCCCATAATGGGGTTCGCCATTTCTTTTCAAGACCGGGGCAATATCATGCATAAAATGCAAAATAGCCATCTCTTTTGTTCACCATTACCTTCACATGGTTCAGCAATTGCTGCAATATTCACCTATAGCTTCCACTGCATTCATTCATGAGTTTCATATCTCCTCCAGAGCCTGAAAGCCTAAAACACTATTTCAACTCTCTCTCTCTCTCTCTCTCTCTCTCTCTCCCTCTCTCTCTCATTTCTTGCTCTGTTTATTTCTCCCATAGTTTTTTCATAATCTCAAACTTCTTTTCTAAATGATAAAAAGAAAGAAGCAGAGTGAATTTGAAATAGTTTGGACATTTAATAAAAGAATAATGTTTTACACAGGAAGGAAATTTCAAGAATAATGTAATAATAAGAACAATATGCTAAGACATAAAATCGATTTAAGCTATTCCCAAGAATTTTAATATCAATTCCTGAGGATTTTAAATGCTAAACGTGTAAGATCAGACTAGTGAATTACATGCAATAATGCTGCTATAGCGGCATTGCATTCCACCCATGTCAAATAGTGGTATTTGGAACAGTGTTGTGTTATTTTTCCCCTTACGCGTAGATGTTTTAAATATAAATTCTAGCGTTTTACTTGTTTTCATGGAATTTAGTTCATAGTTTTGCAACTATTGACTCCTGGCTCCATGAAGTTAATTGAAACCGAGCTTTTAGCCCCTTCTAATGTTGGAGTTGCAGTAAATATAGACTTCCATGTTTATTCATGTATGAGGAAGCTTGGCTCGGAATGCTTCTATTGTGTTCGTGGAAGAACAGTGGATGTAGCAGATAAATCACTGTTGTAGAGAATAAGATGAATTCAAAAGTAAAGCTTTAAAAACCAAAAAGTGATGATATTCTAATACTTTTAGTAAGCCCCATTCAATAATTATAATGTCAGGTATGAGAAGCAATATATGGAGGAGGTTCAGCTTAGAGCATCAGCAGAGAAGAATGAGGAAACTAAGGTGGAACAAACTCCTGTTACTGAAGGAACTGGAAAGGCAGAAACAACAGGGAAGAATGTGAAGAGTAGGTCTTCTAAATCACCCTCTAATGAGCAAGACTTGGATACATTTCTTCTTGGAGATCTTGAAGACAGTGATGAAGGTCCAGGTATATTACTCAGTTTGTTCATTTCAGATTTTGTCACACAAAGCATTCACTCCAGTGGAACATTTTAAAATTTGCATCCCGGATCAGGGTCTTAATTTTGCACATTTGGTTTGAACTTATATGTGCTAATGTGCAAAAGCATGAACCATTCCACTGTCGATTATCATTTTGAAAATTTTCGGGTGATGTGATTAACTAAGAATTATGTCATGATCTTCTATGAACTTGCCATTCTGTCTACGTTCATAATGATTATCATTTCCATCTTTCAGATGATGGTGAGGGCAGTTTTGATGATGATTTTGACAAGATTGGCAATTCTGTAAGTGTTTTTACCTGGATCTCCTTTGGTTTATGTTTTTTATTTTTCATTTAATATACTCTAGCCTCTTTAATATTGTTTCGACGCAAACTGAACATTCTCCATGTCTGTCAAAATAAATTACCAAATAAGAATAATTTAATTTGGAATATTTCCTTTGAAAATTATTTTGCTTATTAGTAAATAGAAGAACCATTGAAATAAAAAAAAAATGCAGGAAACTAGGCACCAAGTGCACACACTCATGTAATAGTTTAAATAAATAAAAAAAAAGATGTAAGATTATAATTGCATAATTGTCCTCTCACGGCATTGCTGGAAATGGTTTTCTTGATAAGATGATTTTGATTTATTATGATATAAACCTTCAGGATGTTGAAGATGAGAAGCATGCGAAGAAAACTGCTGCAACAGTTTAGGATTTTAGTTGAAACTGAAGTAAAAGTGAACTTTGCTGCTGGCAACTACCCTGAGATATCAGCGAACCGTGAAGGCAAATGATTGTAGCAGCCTGTAATTAATGAATGGAGGCTGTAGATGTTTTGGTGAATGAACTGGTCCGGAAAAAAAGTGAAGTAATTCGTCATTATTTATTTATTTACCATAATACCCTTTACAGTGGCAGATTAATTCTGGACAAAAGGGTGGTGTTGAGACCTGTTGCCTTGTACAGTTAACCTTGTTCGTTACTGAAGTGTTTCGATTTGATGTTACTTTTAGTATATAACGTGAGCATATTGATTTTCGGGCTTAGTACGTGGTTGGCATTGTGATTAGGGTAAAAGGGGGTGTTCTATTCTATTTATAAAATGTTTTAGAACTATTCCAACATATATTGTTGTTTCTTTTTCATTCACTGACAGTGTTGATATCACATTTTTGTTTACCTTTGGTCACCTCAACCCAACTCTTGCAATCAACACTCGCTGTCATCACTGCACTCTGTCCACTGCGTATGTAGCGAAAATATTATTCAGATTATATCCTATTAGATATTTTTTAACGGTCAAATTGAATCAAATTAATTTAATTGAGATTTGTTGATCTGGTTTCTGCTCATCAAGTTAAATCAAAAGAAATCGTTTCTTATTTAGGTTTGGGGAGGGAGAGGTTTTTTCGGCAAAGATATATTCTTTTTGGTTGAGATTGGTGTACAGACAACTGATCGAAAAGTATAAGAATAACCTCAAAACGAGTCCTAGCTTGAAAGAGAGGTTGGATTAGGTGTTTCTTTCGTATTCTCTCTTTTTCTACTAGTTGTCAGGTTACTGCAAATTTAAAAGTTTCTTTGTTTTCCAGCAGTTTTGTATTTCTGAAAAAAGATTTTCAATCAGAGGTGTTTCAAACACTAGTTTGGTGAACAAACTTGCCTTTTGACACCAAATCTAAAGGGACACTCCAAGTTTTGTCCAAGGTGCGTATCTCTTAGACCAGAGAGCAAAGATATAAGCGTGAATTTGCATCCCTCGACGTATGTTCAATATTGCATGACCATTGCCGCTTTAGTAATTCACATGCTTTGCTTAGCTGTAGTGTAGATTATATCATGAGAAATAAATCCGAATATTCAAATCCATGGTGATTTTTATGAAAAATATTTATATTGACTCACATATGAGTATCAATAATACCTAAAAATTGGATATGGTGATAAAATGAGTATGTGTTAGTGTATATACCCTATAGTTTTCTTTATTCTTTGTGTGCCTTTTTATTTTGTATTGATTGTGTAATAGTCATATCTTCTAGAATATGTTTTTCTTGTCTATATAATTGTAAAATAAGATGAAAAAGAGGTTTTTGAATCAATATCCCTTGTGTGAACCCTACACAAAGGATAATTTATTTATAATGATAATGGGCCAAGGCCAAAAATACATAATGGGCTGAGCCCAACTAGTAAACAAAATATTATATCATCTAACAATAATTATGTATTCTATACTTTCTTGATTTAATGAAAATATTCATAACTTTCTTAGTTTTTTGTATATTTTCCCTTGCAGTAGAGGCTTTATTATAAAAATTTATAAAGTATATTTTTCTAAATATATGTAAGTATGTTTATATACCTATGAGTTTTGAAAAATCTAGAATATTTTTTAAACAAATATATGAAAAATAATGAGTTTTATTTTTTGTTGCAGGTAGTAGGCCTGAGCAACAGCTGATTTGGGTCGAATTTGGGTTTAAGGAGACCGATCCAACCTAATTTGAATTTAATATTTGGAACTCATATCCGACCATTTTTGCTTCTTGGTTTAAGCGGGTTCGGGTTTATTCGGATCGGTTAGAAGCGAATGGATAGCGAGTTACCCAAATAAATGAAAAAAATGTGAGATTGAAAGGAAGAAATGATTTCCAGCCCTGTTTCTCCAACTTCTCCACCATTTTGGGTTTTCTCTATCACCACGTTACTGCACAAACGAAGTAAATGCCACCGTGCTGCCACCTACGGAGCAGATCAGACCATATCAACGAAGATCGAACTAGATCGGTGAAGATTGGACCAGATCGGCGAAGATCAGACCAGATTGGGAAAGATCAAACCAGATGGAAGCATATTGCGACATATCGAACCAGATGAAGCATATCGTGGCAGATCGAACCAGATGGAAGCTATTTCGGTCAAGGACTGTGAGAGAACCCTAGACTAAAGATAAAAAAGAAAGAAGTATTCTAACCTTAGTTAATGACTCACTTAGGCCAAAATAATTATGTCCCTTGACCATGGGAGCAACATTCTTATTTATAAGAAAAAAATAGGTTATAAATATCGTATATCTTTATCATTAGATACTGTGTATCATCCCCTAAAGATAAAATAACAGCTAAATATTCCTCTAAATAATAACTATAAGATCCCCTCAAATAATAATTAAAATATACTCTTAATATATCCTCTTAACATATCCTTCTTAACTTAAATTAGCAATTTTATCCTAATCTAATATCCTTAGCATATATCTGCGAACATTATCTCTTCAATCTCGGTTTCTTATAAGGGGTCGTCCTAACGACGACCTCTTTGTTGTAACCTGATCCCTCGTCCTTGCCCTTGTGCAAACACTAGTTGTAACCTCGTCCTTAAGGAGACTTTAGTTATAACCTCGTCCACATGGAGACCCTAGTTATAACCTTGTCCTTAAGGAGACCCTAATTATAACCTCGTCCTCATGGAGACCATAGTTATAATCTCATCCTTAAGGAGATAGTAACTTCATTTCTTAATTTATTGATCCTGGTGATTAGCCTCGGTGATTTGTCGACCTGCCAAACCTAGCTTGGTACATAGCTCTCCAACTTCTGAGCTACCTCTTCTCGAGACGAGGAACTCAAAAGTTGGCAATATTGATTTCCTATTTTTATTGCTGCTATTGTATTCCACTGTTTGTCGTTTGTTATTGCCATTCTTAGACCTCTGGTTATACTGTCAAAAGGGTCCCTTCTTTGTTGTGCCCTACTTGCGTTAGCCTTCTTATTCTGCCAAATGACCCATTATGATTCTTTGTATCCCTGGGCATTTAGACGTCATCAAACCTTATGTAAGAGCAACGAAACTGATGTAGTGGTAGCCATCTGTGATAACGACAAACCTATATGCAAAGATGGTTCTTTGTATCCCCTGCCTCCTCAAAAGTTTACCTATATGTATATCACTTTGTTCGAAAAGGTAGGTTTAGGGCTTCCCTTTAACACCTTCGAGAAAGAACTCCTTACAATCCTTAATGTTCCTCCTTGTCAATTGCACCCCAACAGTTGGGCTTTCATTCGAGCTTTCCAGGTACTTTGCACTCACTTCGGTATTACTCCCTCGGTCAATATTTTCCTTTATTTCTTCGAATTACAAACTTCTCCTAAACAGATATGGGCTTCCCTAAATGGGGTCAGTGACCGAGGCCTATTGACCCTATTCAACTCTTCTTATAAGGGTTTTAAAGGAGTTTTTATTAAGATAGTAGCTCCCGAGCACAATCCCTCCCTCCTGAAGGGCTTTCCCCTATACTGGTGTCAATCTCCCAACTTACGAAGTCCTCGGCAATTAGGAGATATGGACCCCTCTGAGAAAAGAGACTGCTTGATGTTGGAAAAGTTGGATATTATTTTCGATACACAAAACTCTTAGAGCTGGAATTTTGAGTGGTAGATCTAAAATTCCACATTGGTACTTACCCTCCTCTATCTCCTTGTGATTTTTCACTTCTGCCTCTTCTAACCCTTTAACTTTTATTTTCGTAGAAAGTCTGGTGGCAATGTCACAGGAAGATGTACTAAAACGAGCTCGCCAATTGAAAAATCAAAAGACTTCAATTGTTGGAGCTGGCTCCTCACTTCCTCCTGCCATCGAGGTCCAAGAAGACTTGTCCGAGCATGATCCTGAGCCTTTAACAAGGAAATTTAAACCTTCTTTAGGCAAGCAAGTGATCGAGGCTACCTCTCAGCATTCCACTTCCCAACTTCAAACTCTTCTCCTTCAACAACAAGTAGTAGATGATACATTACTAAGCTTTTGGAGTCCTACTTTTCCTCACTCCAACCATAGCCGAAAGCACGACCTTCTGCGTCATGATGCTACTTCCTTACAAACCTGACACTTCAAAACTCTTCAAGAGGGCCGCTTTGAAGGTCTTCATAGGGCTGAGGCGTCCGCCCTTATTTTGATGAACTAATTCAACAACCTTTCCCCTCAAGAGGAACAAAAAACTAAAGAATTGGTGCTGAAGGAGAAATAATTGGAATCTTCTCAAGATGAGGTTGGTCGTCTTAATACCAAGGTTGTTGAATTGAGGGCTTTTATTACCAAATTAAAGAAAAAGACGACCAATTGCTAACGATGACCACTCAAGTGAAGGAGCTGGAGAATGAAAAGAAAACCTGGCTTGACAAAGAGAAATAGTTGCTTAATAACTTAGAACTCCTCAAGGACCAAATCGGTTTATCACTTAACATGGGTTTCCATCTAGCCCTCGACCAAGTTTGCATCCTCTGCTTGATGATGACCTGTCACAAGTGGATGTTTCCAAGTCTATCATTGATGGCCAGCTTGTTGAAACCGAAGACTGATCCATTTTTAACATATTATATTTTCTTCTTTTTTCTGCTTCGCTATATTTATTTGGTCTGTACTCTGAACATCCCTTTATACTCTATGATATCACCATGCTTTTATTAATCGCTCGCCATCCAATTACTCATTTTTCTTACTGCTACTTGTTCTTCTTTCTAATGTTCATGCGTATGATGATAATCTTATCTCTACATGTTTCTCCTAGGAATTCATTGATCGTCATCAAAGCTTCCACTTGCATCTTGCACGCCAAACTCTTCTTCCCTGTAATGTTTACACTAACACCAAAACACCAAAAAATCAACCTTAATATTTAATCAATAAAGTACTTTGTCTTTGACCGAGCCTTTAATGCCTGCATATATGTAAAACTCAATCACTAATTACTCGGTTTTAAACTAAGCTTTTCAATACTTGTAAAACACCTACTCATGAACTGAGCTCTTAGTTCTTTTAAATCAATATAAGTACTTAATTAATAAATTAGTCAGTTTTAAACCAAGCTATCAATACTTACAAATTAAAATTGCAAAATATTTAACCATGAACCGAGCTTTCAGTTCCTTCAAATCAATCTAATTACTTAACCAATAAATTAGTTGGTTTTAAACCAAGCCATCAATACTTACAAATTAAAACTACAAAACATCCAATCATGAACCGAGCTCTCAGTTCCTTCAAATCAATCAAAGTACTTAATCAATAAATTAGTCGATTTTAAACCGAGCCATCAATACTTACAAATTAAAACTGCAAAACATCCAATCATGAATCGAGCTCTCAGTTCCTTCAAATCAATCAAAGTACTTAATCAATAAATTAGTCGATTTTAAACCGAGCCATCAATACTTACAAATTAAAACTGCAAAACATCCAATCATGAATCGAGTTCTTAGTTCCTTTAAATCAATCAAAGTACTTAGTCAATAAATTAGTCGGTTTTAAACTGAGCCATCAATACTTACAAATTAAAACTGCAAAACATCCAATCATGGATCGAGAGCTCTCAATTCCTTCAAATCAATCAAAGTACTTAATCAATAACTTCCTCGGTCATGGACCGAGCCCTTAATACCTGCAAATCTGTAATACTTAATCAGTAAACATGTGGTTTATACATCTAGCGTTTATGCTTATCATCAAGCAACTCAGCTTGGCATGGAGAAGTAAGACTCATCATCAAGCAACTCGGTTTGGCATGGAGCACTAAGACTCATCATCAAGCAACTCGGCTTGGCATGGAGCACTAAGGCTCATCATCAAGCTACTTGGCTTAGCATGGAGCACTAAGGCTCATCATTATGCAATTTGACTTGGCATGGAGCATTAAGGCACATCATCAAGCAATTCGGCTTAGCATGTAGCACTAAGGCTCATCATCAAGCAACTTGACTTGGCATGGAGCACTAAGGCTCATCATTAAGCAACTCGGCTTGGCATGGAGCATTAAGGCTCATCACCAAACAACTCGGCTTGGCATGGAGCACTAAGGCTCATCATTAAGCAACTCGGCTTGGCATGGAGCACTAAGGCTCATCACCAAACAACTCGGCTTGGCATGGAGCACTAAGGCTCATTATTTAAACATAAATTCCCTCTTGGATTTATTCAAATTAAACAACGATTTGGAATAAAAATAATTGGAACCTGTCTTTGCAAAACATAAACTAAATAATTATTAAAAAAGTACATTCCTTTAACATAAATAAAAACGCAGATTTGACGCATTCCAAGTTAACGGTATCTCCTTGTCGTCCAGCATTTCTAGCTTGTATGCTCCACCCCCTACTACTTCCTTAACGCGATAAGGTCTTGTCCATTTAGGCGCCAACTTGTTATGCATCTGAATTAGTTGTACTTTTCTTAACACCAAATCTTTCACTTGAAAACTCCTCAGTATTACTTTGGATTTATATTTCCTTTCCATCCTTCTTTTGACAGCTTCTCCCGAAATCCGAGCCAATTCCCGTATTTCCTCTATAGTATCCAGATTTGCTCAAAGCCCTTCGTCTGAGTGTGTAGCATCAAATGACCTCACCCTTCCTATACTTTTTGCAATCTCTATTGGTATCATTGCGTTTGTACCGTATACCAAACTAAAAGGGGTTTCATGAGTAGTTGATTGAGGCGTAGTATGATATGCCCACAATACTCGATGTATTTCATTTGGCCAATCTCCTTTTGTGGCCATCAATCTTCGTTTCACTCCCCTAAGTATAACTTTATTAGCAGCCTCGACCTGGCAATTCGTTTGAGGATGCTCCACAGAAGAAAAAATCTGTCTAGTTCCCAATGCATCACACAATTGCCTCACTTGCGAACATATAAATTAGGTTCCATTGTCAGAGATAATACGCCGGGGAACTCCAAATCTACATATTATATTCTTCCAAATAAACTCTTTAACTTTGTTCCCAGTAATCACAGCCACAGGCTCTACTTCGATCCATTTTGTAAAGTATTCCACTGCCTAACTGCTCGTGGAAATGGGCCCAATATATCTATCCCCAATGTGTGAAAAGACCAAGGTGCATTGATTGAATGTAAAACTTATGGCGATGCTTTAGTCCAATCTGCATACCTCTGACACTATTCACACTTTCTGATGTACTCTACACAATCATTCTTCATGGTCGGCAAAAAAAAACCTAGCTCTTATAATCTACAACATAACACCCTACCTCTAATATGGCTTCCACATATTCCTTCATAGAGGCCAATCATGATTCGCGTTACTTCTTCCTTCTCCACACAAATCAACAACGGATGAGAAAACCCACAATGAAACAAGTTGCCATCAATCAATATGTATCTACTCAAACTTTTCTTAATTTGACTTGCCTCCCTGATGTCTCCGGGTAACTGTCCATCAGCAATATATTTATTTATTGGAGCCATCCAAGTCCTTTCCCCTTGCATATGTATTTCCATGACATGATGCCTTTCTCCAACATCCACCGGAGGAGACACCAATGTTTCCCTAATTATGGATTTATGTTGCCTTGGCTTTGTACAACTAGCCAATTTTGATAATAGATCTGCTCGACAATTTTGCTCTCTTGAGACGTGTATAAATTCGAAAACAACAAAGTTCTTGGAAATCACTTGGACAGTTTCCAAATACTTAGCCAGTTGCGAGTCCCGCACTTGGAACTCTCCCTTCACCTATCCAGCCACCATTGTCGAGTCACTTTTAACTAGTAATCTTATGGCCTCCATTTCTGTTGCTAATAGCATCCCAGCTATCAAAGCCTTGTATTCTACTTGATTATTGCTAGCCTTGAACGCGAACCTCAACGATTGCTCAATCAAAACTCCTTCTGGTCCTTCCAACACTACCCCAACTCCACTTCCTTTCAAATTGGAAGCCCTATCAACAAAAAAATCTATTGTGGTCTCTCATCTCGCTTAACTTTAACTAGGTCGTTAAGTTCTACTAAACAATTTGACAAAAATTGAGCTTTAATTGGGCCCTAGGCTCGTATCGTATATTATATTCTGATAGCTCTACGACCCACTTCACCAACCTGCCTAATATATCTAGCTTTTGTAATATCTGCTTAATGGGTAAATCCGTCATTACCTTTTATCCTATGGTTTTGAAAATAATGTCTCAACCGTCGAGTCGTCACCACCACTGCTAACACTAACTTCTCCAACATTAGGTATCGTATCTCTGCTCCATGAAGTACCTTGCTTACAAAATACACAGGTTTTTGTTCTTCCCCTATTTCCCATATACCAAGACCGAATTGACCGCCTACTCGGAAGCTGAAATGTATAATGCTAAAACACTGTTCCTTTCAGGTCTACACAATACCAAGGGTTTGCTCAAATATTCCTTCAATTGCTGAAAAGCTTGTTCACATTGACTGGTCCATTGGAATTTCTCATTCTTTCATAAGCACTGAAAATATGGCGATCCTATGTCTCCACCTTTTGCCAGAAATCTGGATAGAGCCGCCATTCTTTCTGTTAACTGCTGCACGTCCTTGACGTTGCTCGGGCTTCACATATTTATAATAGCCTCACATTTATCTGGATTAGCTTCTACGCCTTTCTTAGTAAGTAAGAAACCCAGAAACTTCCCTGCCTTGACCATAAAGACACATTTCTTATGATTTAATTTGAGATGATATTTGTTTATTATGGTGAATAACTTTGCCAAATGATCATGATGTCGTAACTCCTCAGTTGAAGTTACCACCATGTCGTTAACATATGCTTACACATTGCGCACCATCATGAGGGCTAATATCCGATCCATCAACCTTTGATAAATGGCCCATGCATTTTTTAACCCAAATGGCATTACTTTGTAACAATAATTTGAAGTTCCCCCCCATAAAGGTTGTCCTATATTCGTCCTACGGATGCATTTTTATTTGATAGTATCTAGAGTAGGCATCAAGAAAACTCAACAGGGCACAACCTGAGGCACTATCCACCAATGCATCTATACTAGGCAAAAGATATGGGTCTTTGGGACATGCGTTGTTTAAGTCAGTTAAATCGACACATATCCTCCATTTGCCATTAGAATTCTTGACCATTACTACATTAGCTAGCCAAGTGGGATACTGAATTTCCCTAATATGTGCTGCTTTCAAAAGCTTCTGTACTTCTTCGGCAGCAGCCTGAGCTTATTCTCCTCCCAATCGTCTGCACCCTTGGACTTTCGCCTTGACTGCCGGGTTTACATTGAGCTTATGACACAAGAAATCGGGGTTGATTCCTACCATGTTTGTTGTGGTCCAAGCAAACGAAGAAAGGTTGGCCTGAAATACTTGTATGATTTGTGCTTCCATAGTTGAGCTTAGGTTTCCTCCCACTTTGAATTTCTTTCCTCCTATTATTACTTCTTTTACCTCTCCCACGGGTTGAGGTCTTTTTTCCGAGTGTACCAGTCTGGGATCCAACTCAGTATCGATGGATGTCTTGGATGCAGCCACATAATACGTAATCTGTCGTCTGGTTTTTCGACTATCTTCGTAACACTTTCGAGCCATTTCTTGATTAATGGACATCGTAGTTATTCTCCCATCGTTAGTAGGAAATTTCATTTTTAAGTGAACAGTCGATATCATAGCTCCTAGTTTGTTGATAGAAGGTCTTCCCAAAAGTAAATTTTAAGAAGACAGGGCGTTTACAACTATATACCTGATCACTGTGGTCTTGGCGGCTTCTTGGTCCCTGAAGGTTGTTCGTAAGTCAACATAACCCCTAACTTCCACTTGATCTCCCGAAAACCCTACAAGTACTCCGTCGAAAGACTGCAAGTGATCAAGCAGAATTTGTAATCCTATAAAGGTGTTCCAAAACATGACGTTCTCTGAACTACCTTGATCTATTAATATTGTATGGACATTTCGACCCATCATAATAACTAACAAAACTATTGGGTCATCTTCGTAGGGCACCACTCCCTTTAAGTCCTCATTGGAGAAAGTGATGTTTGGGACCTTCGTAGGCTGTTATTCTATTTTTATTGTTATCATGACGCTTCTTGTTATCTTTTCCTAGATGAACACGTTCGACCTCCTCCTGCAAAACCTTTTGCAATTGTATTAAAATCTCCCAAAATGTGTACCTCGTGATGCTCAATTGCTTTGGGCATCTCTATTTTCCCTCCTTCTTTGTTGTCTCCCATATATTTCTTCATTAATCCCTTAGCTAATAATGCTGACAATTGGTTAGCCATAGTATAACAACCGTCAGTATCATGACCCGAAGCTTGATGGAATTTATACTAGGCATTCAGTCTAAATTTGAGCACTCGATCAGTGATGCAAGGACGACGCAAATGTTTGGACATCTTTGCATCCTCCATTATTTCTGACTGAGCAATACCAAAGCTAGGTATCCTATGCGCTCCCCCGTGAACCTCTCCCCTTTTTGTGCCACATAGGGAATAAATTTTTGTTCTTGCCTGCTTTGTGGAGGTGTCCTCTCTCGCCTGAATGGTTTTATCTCCTTGTCATTCCTTGCATTAGCCATTAATCTCTTATCTCCAGCCCTCTTGTGTCGCATAGCCTTCTTGGTTTCTATTTCTACTGCAGCACTTTGTCTAATTTCCTTTAAAGTCTTAGGTGATAGCCGGTATATAGATTCACTAAAGAAGCTAGCACGAAGCCCTTTTACGAACGCTTTTACCAGTAAACCATCATTGGGATCTACATCTTCATACTCACATTGCTGAAGCGATTAAGAAAATGTTTTAAACACTCTTATATATTTTGCCTTATGTCGAACATGTTTGCCATCTCCAAGGGTTTTGCTCTGTTAGCCAAGAATCTCTTTAGAAAGGCGTGCGAGAATTCCCCAAACGATTTGATTATGGCGTTTGGAAGGGTGCTGAACCATTCCAAAGTTATTTTTGTCAACATGCCGACAAACATCTTACAGCGCACGGTAAGACCCTAGAAAATGGCGTTTTAAAAAGTGATAGTGGTTTAAAAATAATGAGACTTTATTTTAATATTAAAAGATTTTAGTATAAATAGAATTGTTATAAACGAGTTTCATTATTTTAAAACACATCATCTCTCTAGAAACCACTTTTCTAGAGTTCTCTGACTTCTCTCTAGAGGTTCTGCCTCTCTGGTTGTCTGATTGAAGAACCGAAACCATATGATTGATCCTCTCGGAGAGCTCTTCAAATTGGATCGATCAGTTTCTCTGTTCGTGTAAGTTGAGTTTCCGCTTTCTTTTTTAGTCTTTTTCTGTTTTCTGTTGCATGCGAGCCTTCTTTCACTTGCATGCGACCTTTTAATCATCAGTATGAGTCTTTGCTGATCAGTGATCATAACGGTATGTCATGATCCTTCTTGTGATGATTCTATGTGTAGATAGATCATCCTATAGAGTTAGAGGTGTTGACGTTTTTAAGGCGTTGACGTTTGTAAAGTTGTCTAAACAGGATAACAGGTAAGGGAAGCTAACTGTTTTGCTTGAATTTCGTATATAAATCATTCTGATGACTTTGAATTGCATGATTGAGTGTTGTATGAGTGCTTGAACTGTGTAATTGAGTGTATGATTGGATTGTGCTAGATTTTTGGACTGTTGTATGTGAGAACAAATTGGGAATGTGGTATTTTCGCCTAAGCGAGCAACTCTCGCTTGAGCGAAAACACCAAACACTCATCCCCTGTCTCTGCGCGATATCTCGCCTAGGCAAGCCAGTCTCGCTTGAGCGAGAGTCACTCTCGTCTAAGCGAGACAACATAGCCTGAGCGAGAATTTGCCCAAAGTTTGGGTTGTTCTCTATTTTGAGCCTCGCTCAGGCGAGAATGACTCGTCTAAGCGAGAGAACTCTTTCGCCTGAGCGAGACCTTCCAGCTTGGGCGAGAACCTCTGCAGTTGAGTGTTATTTTCTTGTTTCTAATGGACGAAGCTATGTTTAAATGTTAAAATGTGAACTTAGTTATGATATGCATGAATTGTTATGACTGGTAATATGTGTGGTGAAATGGCATGAAGTTTGAATATGAGAAGAAGTGGTTCAATTAGAATTTCAAGGGAAATTCAAAAGAGTATGTTAGTGTGTGTAAGGATGTGAGGACTCTGTATGGGTTGGTATCCTGAAACTCCAATAATCATTCACGCTCAGATAGAGCATAATGGATTATGTCGTGAGGAGTAGTAGGAGGTCCTAGTCTTTGAACTTGATCAAGTCTTAGACGCAAAGGGGACTTACCTTGTGAGTGGTTGGGTGATAATCCCTTGTGTCCAAACTCTGCAAAGTTTGGGAACCTTCACAGGTGCAAGCCATCCAGAGATCCAATGTCGCTTACATAATCCGGATATCGAGTCTAGAGTAATATATCTCTATTGTCTTTGTGGTGGACTATGTGATTCTAGTGAAAATGATAAAGATTGCATGATTTCTGTTTATAATTGAACTGTATGATTCCTTTAATCAAATTAGCTTACCCTTGTTTTTTGTGTGTCTATCTCGTGTTGTATGTTTTCCTTTTGTGATGATCACCTATTCGGGGGGAGCAGATGTGGTTGCAGTGTCAAAGGCGCTTTTGGAGGATGAAAAACCATCATTTTTCTCATTGATGAGGAGGTTTCCAGTGGGAGGTTTAGCAGTGGTAAAAGTATAGAGTTTACTAGTTTAGTTTAAGTGTATAATTGATATATTTTACAGTCATATCTTTTGTAAGACTGTATTAATATATTGTGTACACTAGATTATTTGTTTTGAAACTATGATGAAACTCCCTATTTTTATTAGTTTCAAGCTGCTAAAATTGGGATGTTACACGCACCGCATGGATTCCCCCGGATATCAGCATCCTCGCCTAGAAGGATTTCAAATGCTATTCTAGGTCCGAATTTCCTGAGAAAGGTGTAATCTTTGGGATCACAAAATTCTGAGGAATCAATTCATTCATAATTTCATTGGACAGAGGATAAGTTTCAATGACGTCGGTTGTTGGCCGACTAGATCATGGGAATTCGACACGGATGGCCTCTATCTGGTGTTGCATCTCCTCGTTTGCCTTCTTCAGTTGTTCCTGTGTTGAAGTGCCTCTTCTAGCCGCTGATGAGTGTCCTCGACTTCTGTCGGAAGCCTCTTTCTTTCTTCTAGTGCTTCTTCCCGGAGTAGTTGAAGGTCGACCTTTACTTTCTTACGTGCCTCCTCAATTTCTCTTTCCATGTGCATCTAATCTTCCTATACTTTTGGCTTGATTTCCTTATTTTGTTTCCATAACTCCATGATGCTCTTCCGCATGATCTGCTTCCGTGTGGGACCCTCTCGGGTCACGTTTCTATTAGCGTTCCTATTCATCGTCTCTGCTTTAGGTTTTTTCCCCTTTACTTTTCTTTTCAAATGTAGTGGAGTCAGGATCGAGTTTATTGTACCCCACAGTGGGCGCCAATTGTTCCGGTCAAGGACTGTGAAAGAACCCTAGACCAAAGACAAAAAAGAAAGAAGTATTCTAACCTTAGTTAATGACTCACTTAAGCCCAAATAATTATGTCCCTTGACCATGGGAGCAACATTCTTATTGATAAGAAAAAAATAGGTTATAAATATCGTATATCTTTATCATCAGATATTTCGTATCATCCTCTAAAGATAAAATAACAGCTAAATATTCCTCTAAATAATAACTATAAGATCCCCTCAAATAATAACTAAAATATACTCTTAATATATCCTCTTAACATATCCTTCTTAACTTAAATAAGCAATTTTATCTTAATCTAATATCCTCAGCATATATCCGTGAACATTATCTCTTCATATCAGCTTCTTACAAAGGGTCGGCCTAATGATGACCTCCTTGCTGTAACCTGATCCTTCGTCCTCGTCCTTGTGTAAACACTAGTTCTAACCTCGTCCTTAAGAAGACCCTAGTTATAACCTCGTCCTCATGGAGACCCTAGTTATAACCTCGTCCTTAAGGAGACCCTAATTATAACCTCGTCCTTATGGAGACTGTAAGATCCGCGGAATTTAATTAATTAAATAAATAATTAATTAATAAATGTGGGAGGCTAGTGCATTTATGACATTAAATTATGTTAAGTATGACGTGGAAAAGTGCTAGCTCATGTGGTTGAGAGTACTTTAGTTGTGTGAGAGGACTTGGGTTCGAGT